>Ga0160177_113035_pt1 | contig 52536 bp, 34 predicted proteins | sample met4stb_FD_108563 | JGI IMG/M metagenome (GOLD analysis project Ga0160177, IMG submission 108563) | Synthetic bacterial communities of pure cultures from sediment of Lake Washington, USA, under low oxygen conditions - MT... | ecosystem: Engineered > Modeled > Simulated communities (microbial... >...
GCGAATTAACCGCACAGCCGTTTTCAACCACCTTAAGCGATACACCGTCAACCTGAATGGTCAGGTCATCCGTGCCGATACCGCAAAAAGGGCTAGGTACTTCAGTTATCTCAGCCATGGAGCTGTCCTTTTGTTAGTCACTAAGTGGGCGTTATTGTGACAGATGACCTCTATTCGTACAACTTTGGGGTTCGGTGCGACAGCGCCTTACACAACAACACGCCTCGCGTAAAACTGCCGCCGCCGCAAATCGATACGCCTCTCATGATTGCCACTCTGCCGCCATCAACACGCGCTGTTTTATTATGGGCCTGAACTTAATTCGACTTAATCTGGCAGCAATGCATTAGATATGACTATCGTGCCGACACGTGTCCGCGGCCCGAATAACATGCCTTCGGGCGATTAATACTTCCACCCAATAAGTATTTCCACTAATTGTGCAAACGATTTGTTTCTTCTAACCTAAGTCCCATGCCAACGATTTTTCTGGTTAATGGATTAGAGCTCAATATTCGCCATTCATTGATTGCCATACAGCACAACGACTTGGCGACATAAAACGACTTTAAATCAATAAGTTAAAACCGAATTTATTCTATGCCGGTGATGTTTGTTTTTATAGCCATTTGATTGTTAATAATTACTTAAATAGGCACCGCCATGCGCATATTCGTTCATTATGTAACCATCAATCAGCCTAAATAACATTATATTTCAATGAGTTGCAAAATGATAAATCTTAAGATAAACGTGCTATTTGTTAGTCCGTCAACAAAGAATCAATGGCTTATGTCGATTTTCAACAAAGATCGCTTAAAAAAGTTAATTTTCATTGACCGTAATGTGTTGCTTTTTACGCTTGCCTGTCACTCATGAGAAGTTACTTTATTATTTCATTGCGTATTGATTTATAAGATATTTTTAATAATAAAGCAAACCAAGTAACTACACTATAGTAAAGATATTGGGAATGAAAATGAAAATAAATGAATATTTATTAGCAGACCCTGGAGCATCTCCCGTCCCACCCAATAATTCAAGCCAATATCGGGTTACTTCCGGTGAAATTTTTTATGATTTCTGTTTCCTCAAGCAGTTGCGTCTTGAGACGCTCCGGGCACAGCGGTCTAAATCCACGTTATCAATCATATTACTAACCCTTGATAAAGAGACCGATGCTGAATCCATTAATATGAATGAGATTTTAGGTGTTGTTCGGGAAAAAACACGAGACACCGACATTAGCGGCTTCGTTAACCATAAATCCCTATGCGTGCTTCTCCCCGATACAGACGAGACAGGAGCTAAAGAAATTTGCGCAAAATTAGTTAATGAAACCTCACAATTTTCTATTACTACCTCAAGTTATCCCGATCATATATTTGAAAGCCTGGCAAAAAACGGATGCGTTCGACCCGATGCTTTCCCTTTCGAACTGTGGGATTCAGGGGATGCACCGGATGCTTCATCGTTTAAATTTTTATTAAAAAGAGGTGTTGATATCGTAGGCTCGATTATCGGCATGCTTGCTTTTATGCCTGTCATGTTAATTACCGCATTGGCTATCAAAGCCACTTCTCCGGGGCCTGTCATTTTCAGTCAAATCCGCTTGGGCAAGCAAGGCACCCCTTTCACATTCTACAAATTCCGATCCATGCATGTGAATATGGATAATCAAATACACCGTGAATACGTCCAAGACTTTATCAAGGGTAATCACGCAAAAACCAATCAAGGGGATGCGGAAAAACCACTCTATAAAATCAAATCCGATCCCCGGATAACCAGGATTGGAAAATTCATTCGAAAAACCAGTATTGATGAGCTGCCGCAGTTTTTTAATGTGTTAAAGGGAGACATGAGCCTGGTTGGCCCAAGGCCGCCCCTCCCTTACGAAGCTGAGAAATACCAAGCGTGGCATCTCAGGCGAATACTGGAGATGAAGCCGGGAATCACCGGACTCTGGCAGGTAGAAGGACGCAGTAAAACAGAATGGAATGACTCGGTGAGGCTCGATATTCGGTACATTCAGAACTGGTCTCTACTATTTGATTTAAAGATATTACTCAGAACGGTCAAGGAAGTTTTAAAGTGCAGAGGCGCCATGTAATGCGTAAAGCAATAAAACCCGGTCAAGACGCTAGGCTATAGGCTTAGGAATGACACTAAATTATACATTTTCGGTTGAATTGCACTGGATAAGCCTCAGAGCGTTTGGTTTGCCTAAAAGCATTCAACAGCTAAATCTGAAGAAGGGTCGACCCAGTGATCGTCACGTTTTCAGTGACTTAATCGTGTAGGAGCAAGCAAGTGATTAAGCTAAAAATAAACTATCAATACCTGACGAGTCGGGTACTTATCATTCTGGCTTTGGTTGCTTTTGTTCAAACAATAGGCCCTTCGGAACCTGCCAAAGCTGCAAGCGCCAATCAGGCATCCTCTATAAAACTCCCTGGCGAGGGGCCCGACCCCGTTGCGTTCAGCCCGGACGGCAATACCTTGGCCAGTACGGACTCCGACGGGCAAATCATGCTCTGGGATGTGGTCTCCAGCCAAGTGCGCATGACACTTCCGAGCCAGTTTGCAAACCCGGTTAGCGATATTATTTTTAGTCAGGACGGCAACACGCTAGCTAGCGTAAGCGACAACTCAATTCGACTATGGGACGTCACCTCCGGTGACGTCCGGTTAACCCTTCCCAAGAGCGGCGTTGTTACCGACCTTGCCTTTAGCCCTGACGGCAAGAGCTTGGCTGCTGTGGGTCAGGATGCCCGTATCACGCTCTGGGATTCACAATCCGGCTCCATATCTCAGGTCATAACCGATCATCAAGGCGGCGTCAATGCAATCGCATTTAGTCCGGACAGTACGATTCTGGCCATCGGCGGCCAGAATGCCCAAATTAACCTCTGGAGTAAGGCAACAGGCCTGAAGCAGTTGAACCTGCCCGGCGTGGTTAACACCGCTGTCACCGACCTGCTATTTAGCCCGGACGGCAAGACCTTGGCCGCTGTAGGTCAGAATGCCCGCATCACGCTCTGGGATTCGCAATCCGGTTCTACATCCCAGATTTTAACCGGCCACCAAAACGGCGTTAATGCCATTGCATTTAGCCCGAACAGTAAGATCCTGGCCACCGGCGGCCAGGATGCCCAGATTAAACTATGGGATAGAACAACAGGCAAGGAACAGGCGAACCTACCGGGAGAAAACGGCGTCGCTATTACCGGCCTGGTATTCAACCCGGACGGCAAGACCTTGGCCAGCGTGGGCGAGAGCGAGCCGGTTTTTTTGTGGGATGTATCCAATAAACTGCCCCAGCTTCTAACGGGACATACGGATTGGGTGGATAAGGTCATTTTTAATTCCAATCAGAATACCTTGGCCAGCGTGGGCAAAACCGGGCAGGTCGTCGTATGGGACTTAATGACCGGGCTGGAGCAGTTGTTCTTTCAAGTTCCCTCGTCAGGCGCCGCCAATGTGAACCCGCAAGGACTCGTTTCCAGCAACTCAATCACAAATATAGCCATGGCCGCCGGCGTAGCGGGGCCGAAGTTGTCCAATGGAAATAGCCAAATCGTTAAAGAATCCGTCGTTAACCAGAACGCTAAAAAACCCGGCAAGAAGAAGAGCAACCACGATTGGAAAGGCGTTACGGCCCTCGCTATTAGTCCGGATGGAGCTCTCTATGGCGGTGCGACCAGGGACGGTAAGGTCAGGCTTTGGGCTTCAAGCGGTAAAGAACGTTTTGCCCTTTCAGAACACCATGGCGCTGCTGTAACCGGCGTTGTTTTCAGTGCCGATGGGAAGCAGTTAGTGAGCGTAGGCCGGGACACGGAAATCCAAATGACGGACGTCGCAAATGGCAAAAAGGGCCGAACTTTATTCGGCCATGAACACCCGATCAGGACCGTCGCGGCCAGTCCTGACGGCAAGCTCCTCGCCAGCGCCGGCGAAGAAACGAGAATCATGCTGTGGGATGCGCAAGCAGGCAAGCTGCTCAGAATTCTTTCCGGCCATACTGATTTCGTGAACGCTGTCAGCTTCAGCGCCGACGGAAAACGCCTGGCTAGCGCAGGCGCCGATGGTCGTATCCTGCTGTGGGATGCAAAAACAGGCCAGCTTGTGCAAACGCTGCTGGGTCACTCGAATGAGGTCAACGCGGTTGCTTTCAGCCGAAACGGCAAGTTCCTGGCTAGCGGAAGCGCGGATAGCCAGGTGATTTTGTGGAATGCCGCAACCGGCGAGCAAATACAAAGCTTTGCGGGACACCAGGCCGCCATTAGAGCGGTTGCTTTCAGCCCGAATGGACAAAAACTGGTCAGCGCGGGCGAAGACACCAAAATTTTGGTTTGGAATACGGCGACGCGTAAATTGGACAAGCAAATGACCGGCGCAACGAATGCCATCAGCGCGCTCATGTTCGGCCCGAGCGGCAGCTTGATTGCAGGGAGTGAGGACGGCGAGGTCAAAGAATGGGATGTTGAGAAGGGCCAAACAAAACAGATCATCAACGTACCTTTACAACCGCAGTCCAATAATTCCGAGGGAATCCTTGAATTTCCGGTCATCGGAACAAGCCAAGCCGTGGCTGACAGCACTAGCCGCAATACCAATCCGGTTTCTGATAAATCGACAAAACTTCACTTATCACGGATTTTGAATCGGGTCATCGATTGGCTGATTCCTGCCGCCGAAGCGGCTATCCCTATCGCCCCAGGCGGACCGATTCTGGTCGTTACCGCCACATGTCCCACCTGTGGAGTATTTAACCGGTATTACGCGGAGATTCTTCGGAGCGAAGGCTTAAATGAATTTGCCGAAGCCGACATCTCAACAGTAAGTGCCGCCTCGCTCGCAGCCTATGACGTGGTCATTCTGGCCTCGACTCCCCTGACGGCCACGCAGGCGACCCTGTTCACCGATTGGGTCAACGGCGGGGGCAACCTGATTGCGATACGTCCGGATTCGCAACTCGCCGTCTTGCTGGGACTCACAGCCACAGGCACTACGTTGTCGAACGCTTACCTGCTTGTCGACACCTCAAAGGCACCGGGCAATGGCATTGTGAATCAGCCCATCCAGTTCCATGGTTCGGCCGATCGCTACTCCCTGAGTGGCGCAACGAATCTTGCGACGCTTTACAGCAATGTAAGCACAGCAACCGCCAATCCCGCCCTGACACTCCGGAGTGTCGGCGCCAACGGCGGCCAGGCCGCCGCTTTTACCTATGATCTCGCCACCTCCATCGTCTACACGCGCCAAGGCAATCCCGCCTGGCAGGCCCAAGAACGCGACGGACTCTCGCCCATCCGTTCTGATGACAAGTATTACGGCAATGCCACAGGCGATCCCCAGCCTGACTGGGTAGACCTGAACAACGCGGTGGCCGTGCCCCAGGCGGACGAGCAACAGCGCCTGCTGGTCAACCTGATTACCAAGATGAACCTCGCCAAGAAACCCTTGCCTCGCTTCTGGTACTTCCCGCGCGGCGAGAAAGCGGTTGTCATCATGACCGGCGATGACCACGGGAACGGCGGAACCGGCCCCCGGTTTGATCAATTCACCTCGTTGAGCCCGGCGGGTTGCAACGTGGCCAACTGGGAATGCGTCAGGGGGACCTCATACATATTCGTCGAACCTACCCTTCTAACCAATACGCAAGCCGCTGCCTATAACGCCGCGGGTTTCGAGGTGGGCCTGCACATCAACACTAGCTGTGCAGATTATACGCCGGCTTCGCTTGAGTCCATCTACACGCAGCAGCTCGCCGATTTCCATACCAACTATCCGAGCCTCCCCGCGCCTATTACCCAACGGCACCATTGTATCGCCTGGAGCGACTGGGTTACCGGGGCGCAAACCGAGTTTAATCACGGCATTCGGCTCGACACCAGCTATTACTTTTGGCCACCTAGCTGGGCCAATGACCGCCCTGGAAACTTCACCGGTTCGGCGATGCCGATGCGGTTTGCCGACCTGAGCGGCAATCTGATCGATGTTTATCAGGCGACGAGCCAAATGACCGATGAGTCCGGCCAAACCTATCCGTTCACCATTAATACGTTATTGGACAGAGCGCTCGGGGCAGAAGGTTATTATGGCGCCTATACCATCAACGCTCATACCGACGTGCCGCAAATTCCCGAAGCGACCCAGACAGTCAACTCGGCCCTCGCTCGCAGTGTCCCGGTCGTATCGAGCGTTCAGATGTTGAATTGGCTGGATGGCCGCAACAGCTCATCGTTCGGATCGCTGGCCTGGAACGGCAGCAGCCTGAGTTTTGCGATTACACCGGGTGCGGGCGCCAATGGACTGCAAGCCATGCTGCCGGCAAACTCGGTCACGGGTGTCCTCATTGGCCTCACCGGGCCGAATGGTTCTGTTGCCTATACGATCGATGCCGTCAAAGGCATTCCGTATGCCTTTTTCGCGGCGGCTGCAGCGGGAACCTACACCGCGACTTACGGCGCAGACACGACACCCCCAACGGTAACTTCGACCTCCCCCATAAGCGGCGCTACCGGCGTGGTTCAACAGCCTACGGTCACGGCCACCTTTAGCGAGTCGATCGATCCGGCGACCGTCACTACGTCCAACGTTCAATTGCAGGCCGGAAGCAATCCGCCGGTGTCCGCTACGGTCAGCTACGACGCCGGCACACGCACCGCGAAGCTGACGCCCAGCAGCTTGCTGGCGGGTTCAACGCTCTATACCGCCAGAATTCTGACCGGCATCAAGGATTTAGCCGGGAATGCCCTGGCTGCCCCTTACACATGGTCCTTCACGACGCAGGCCCAACCGTGCGCATCTGCTACGCCCTGCAGCGCGTGGAGCAGCTCAACCATCCCAAGCACTCCGTCCGTAAACGATCCGAGTGCCGTCGAATTGGGTGTTAAATTCACTGTCGATATTGACGGCTTCATCTCCGGCATCCGGTTCTACAAGGGCAGCACTAACACCGGCACCCACGTAGGACATCTCTGGACCAGCGCCGGGGTGCAAATGGCAACGGCGACCTTCAACAACGAAACCGCCACGGGTTGGCAGCAAGTGAACTTTAGTTCGCCGGTACCGGTCACTGCCGGTACCGTATACGTCGCCTCGTACTACGCGCCCAGCGGCAATTACGCCGCAACAAACAATCCGGAGTTCGGTACGTCGGGGGTTGATGCCGTCCCCGTACATTTGCTGAAAAGCGGCGTGAGCGGTCCAAACGGCGTGTACGTATATGGCGTCGGAGGCGGTTTTCCGTCGAACAGTTTCAATTCCACAAACTACTGGGTGGACGTAGTGTTTACGTCTAACGCCGGCCCCGACACAACGCCGCCGACGGTGACAACCCAGAGCCCTGTGTCCGGGGCAAATGGAGTCGCGACGAACACAACCGTTACCGCGACATTTAGCGAAGCGATGGATACGACCACCCTTACGACATCGACCTTCGAATTGCGTAACGCCTCGAATAGCCTTGTCTCGGCGACGGTCAGCTACAACGCAACCAACCGCACGGCGACCTTGACTCCCGGCAGTGCGCTTGCGGCAGGTGCGACCTACACAGCCACCGTCAAAGGCGGAACAACAGACCCGCGCGCCAAGGATTTGGCGGGTAACGCACTGGCTGCCAATATGACATGGTCGTTCACGACAGCATCGGGTACAGCGACAGGCTGCTCAGGAAGTACCACCTCCATCTGGCCCAGCAACCCAACGCCGACGATCATCTCTGATTCAGACACCTCCTCGGTCGAGCTCGGAGTGAAGTTCAAGTCCACTGTGAACGGCTTGATCTGCGGCGTTCGTTTCTATAAGGGCAGCGCCAATACCGGCACACATGTCGGCAAATTGTGGAGCAGCACGGGGCAGTTGCTTACCAGCGCCACGTTCCAGAACGAGACTGCATCCGGTTGGCAGCAGGTGACCTTTGCGACGCCGGTAGCGGTCACCGCCAACGTCACTTACGTGGCCTCCTATCTGGCCCCGATTGGACGGTATTCCGCTAACAGCAACTATTTTACAGCCGGAGTAACCAGCGGGCCGCTCTATGCCTTCAATAACACTGAGAGCGGCGGCAATGGGGTGTACCTGTACGGCGCCGCCGGTGGATTCCCCACGAACGCCTTCCAGTCGAGCAACTATTGGGTGGACGTAGTCTTCACCAGCAACACCGGTCCGGATACAACGCCGCCGACCGTCGCATCGACCTTGCCCGCCGCAGGCGCTACAGGAGTCAACCCGACTGCGCCCGTGACCGCGACTTTTAACGAAGCGATGGACTCGGCGACCCTAAGCACCGCAACCTTTGAGCTGCGCGACCCGGCTAATACCCTTGTGGCCGCGGCGGTGGCTTATAACGCGGCCACCAATACGGCAACGTTGACGCCCACCACTACATTAACGTCATCAATACTTTACACGGCCAAGGTGAAAGGTGGAACGAGCGGCGTCAAAGATCTTGCAGGCAACGCACTTGCGGCGGACTTCACGTGGTCGTTCACCACCGGCGTCAACCCCTGTTCGCCCGGAGGCAACCCGATCGTGTGCGAGAACAGTAAGCCCGGCAACCCTTCGAGCGAATGGGACATTTCCGGTGCAGGAGACCTTACCATTCAGGGCTTTGCGACGGATATCAGCGTAAATCGGGGCGGCACGGTCAACTTCAAGATCAAAACCCCTGCGGCCTATCGTCTCGATATCTACCGCATGGGCTATTACGGCGGGAACGGTGCGAGGAAAGTGACCACGCTCTCTTCTTTGCCGATTCAAAATCAGCCCGCCTGCCTGACCAACGCCACAGGACTGATGGACTGCGGTAATTGGACGCAGTCTGCATCCTGGACCGTGCCCTCCGATGCGACCTCCGGCATTTATTTCGCCCGGGCCGTGCGTTCGGATACTAATGGCGCCAGCCATATCATGTTCGTGGTGCGTGACGACGCCAGCACCTCGCCGCTTCTGTTCCAGACATCGGATACAACCTGGCAGGCGTACAACAACTACGGCGGCAACAGTCTGTACCAAGGCACCGGCCCTGGCACCGGCGGCGCGGCAAATGGCCGCGCCTATAAGGTCAGCTACAACAGGCCTTTCAACACGCGTAACGTGGATAACGGACAAGACTGGGTATTCAACTCCGAGTATCCGATGGTGCGCTGGCTGGAGGCTAACGGTTATAACGTCAGTTATTTCACCGGCGTGGACAGCGACCGGCGGGGCAACCTGATTACTAACCATAAGGCATTCCTCTCGGTCGGCCACGACGAATACTGGTCAAGCGCACAACGCGCCAACATAGAAGCAGCGCGTGACGCGGGTGTCCACTTGGCATTCTTCAGCGGCAACGAGGTGTTCTGGAAGACCCGTTGGGAGAACAGCATCGACGCCTCGGGTACGGCCAATCGAACCCTGGTGTGTTACAAGGAGACGCATGATTTCCCCAACAACCGGGATCCTGCCGACCCGCCGACTTGGACCGGCACTTGGCGCGACCCCAGAAATTCGCCGCCAGCCGATGGAGGACGTCCTGAGAACGCGTTGCTGGGTACCATCTTTACGGTCAACGACGGTGCCACCACCAGCATTACGGTGCCGGAAGCGGACGGCAAAATGCGCTTCTGGCGAAACACCAGCATTGCTAATCTGGCGGTCGGAACCAGCTTCACCTTACCGAACGGTACTCTGGGCTACGAGTGGGATGAGGATCTGGACAACGGTTTCCGGCCTGCCGGTTTGGTTCGGCTTTCGACGACCCTTGTCAATAACGCACCGGTCCTGACCGACTACGGCTCCACCTTCGGCTCCGCTACCGCGAATCATGCCCTGACGCTGTATCGGTCCGACAGCAGCGGAGCGCTGGTTTTCGGAGCAGGCACCGTGCAGTGGCCTTGGGGCTTGGATAGCACTCACGACCGAGCCGGTACGCCAACGGATATTAGGATGCAGCAAGCGACGGTCAACCTGTTCGCCGACATGGGCCTACAACCGAATACCTTGCAAGCGGGACTGCTGACGGCAACGGCGTCTACCGATGCAATACGACCCGCTTCGACGATCTCCTCACCGCTGACCGGGGCCAGTGTACAAACAGGAAGCGTGGTTACTATCAGCGGAACGGCGACCGATACCGGAGGCGGCCGAGTAGGCGGAGTAGAGGTTTCCGTCGACGGCGGCGCAACATGGCACGCAGCGACCGGCCGCAGCAACTGGACCTACAGCTGGTCGACGCCAAGCGCTTCGGTAACGGCAACGATCAAAAGCCGGGCGGTCGATGACAGCGCCAACCTGGAGCTACCGGGAGCAGGTATTACCGTGAATGTTGGATCAGGTTCGGACACAACCCCGCCCTCGGTGCCGGGCAATCTGACAGCGACGGCGACCAGCACCACGCAGATCAGCCTGACCTGGAGCGCGTCGACCGACAATGTCGGAGTGACCGGCTACCGTGTCGAGCGCTGCCAGGGAGCCGGTTGTTCCAATTTTGTCCAGGTCGCAACACCAACCGGCACGAGCTTTGGGGATTCCGGACTCACTTCGGGAACAGCCTACCAGTACCGCGTACGGGCGGCCGATGCGGCGGGCAATCTGAGCGCCTACTCGACCGTAGCTACGGCTACCACGCAGCCTGACACGACGCCGCCGACGCTGACATCTCAAAGCCCTGCTCCGGGCGCAACCGCGGTTGCAACGGGCACGGCCGTCACAGCGACCTTCAGCGAGGCTATAGATCCGGCGACCGTCACGACCTCAACCTTCGAGTTGCGGGATACGCTCGGCATCTTGGTCATTGCGTCGGTAACGTATAACGCAAGCACCAACTCAGCGATACTGACGCCCAGCCTGCCGCTTACAATGGGCACGACCTATACCGCTACCGTCAAGGGCGGCGCGACCGATCCGCGCGTCAAGGATGTGGCCGGCAATGCACTGGCGACAAACGTCACCTGGTCGTTCACCACGGCAAGCACTACTGCTTTTCTATCACCTAACGCTAACGCGGCAGTCACGGCCAGCGCCGGCGACAACAACGGGTTCCAGACAACTCCGACCAATGCTTATGCTAACGATGGTCTATTCGCGGTAGATACGAACAGCGGCACTAACACGAATACTTCATGTACCAATACCGGCAAGGATAAACATGTTTACTACAACTACGGTTTCAACTTGCCGGGCGGTGCGTCCATCGCGGGCATTCAAGTTCGCCTGGATGCACGGGTCGACGCCACTGCCGGCACGCCCAGGATGTGCGTACAGCTGTCCTGGGATGGCGGCACGACATGGACTGCGGCCAAGACCACAGCGACGCTCACCACCAGTGAGGCCACTTATATTCTGGGCGGCGCCGCCGATACGTGGGGCCGCGCCTGGACCGCGAGTAACTTGTCGGATACCAGCTTCCGTACGCGCATCATTAATACGGCTTCAAACACCAACCGCGACTTTTCGCTGGACTTGGCGGCGGTACAGGTTACCTACCAATAGCCCGTATTTGGACAACAAGCGCTTTGCAATAAAGAGAACAACTCATGCCAACCAAGGAGAAAAAATAATGATTAAAGAGAATGTAGTTTTAGGCCACGGGGTTGCCATATACCACCCTCAACTTGTCAATCTCTACGGTTGCATTATTGGAGAGGATTCCAAAATCGGCACCTTCGTTGAGATACAAAAAGGCGTTTCGGTGGGCGCCCGCTGCAAAATATCCAGCCATACGTTTATTTGCGAAGGCGTTGACATTGAGGATGGGGTCTTCATCGGCCACGGTGTCATGTTTACCAATGATGTTTATCCAAAAGCGGTTAACGAGGACGGAGAGCTGCAAACCGAGGACGATTGGCACGTTATCAGGACCCGCATCAAGGCCCGTGCATCTATCGGCAGCAATGCGACCATCCTTTGCGGCATCACGGTTGGCGAAGGCGCTTTGATTGGCGCTGGAGCCGTGGTTACCCGCGACGTGCCCGATTATGCAATTGTCGCCGGCGTCCCTGCCCGAGTGGTTGGCGATGCGCGCATACGGGGAGAAGACCGCAAGACGGTAACAAGTTTTGCCTAGTCCATGGACGAGGGATTATTCGCATCAGCTCGGCCGTGGCTAACTTTTATGCCGGGGTGCGTTGGAATTGTCCTCAATCTTCGATGATTTACCGTTGCTACACAAGAAGACCCATTTTTTAGTAAAACAATTATTTCATTCCAATTAAGGAGAACTATCATGATTAGAATAGGTGTTATTGGATACGGCTACTGGGGGCCCAACCTGGTGAGGAATTTCGCCGAGACACCGGGACTTGCCGTTGCCGGCGTGGCTGATCTCGACCCGAAAAAACTCGAAATTGTTCAAAAGCGCTTTCCCGGGGTAGAAACCACATCGCGTTTTCAGGATCTGCTTGAGAATAAAGACATCGATGCCATCGCGATAGCGACCCCGGTCAATAGCCATTTCGAACTGGGAATGGCCGCTCTCAAGGCCGGTAAACATGTCTGGCTGGAAAAACCGATGACGGAAACCGCGGAGCAGGCACGCAAACTGATTAATGAAGCTGAGAAGCGCAAGCTGGTATTGATCGTCGACCATACCTTCATTTACACAGGCGCGGTGCGCAAAATGGCGGATCTGGTCAAGTCGGGAGAACTGGGGCGTATTCATTACTACGATTCCACCCGAATCAATCTCGGTTTGTTCCAACGGGATGCCAACGTCATCGCCGATTTGGCGGTACATGACTTCTCGATCCTCGACTATCTGCTGGGGGAACAGCCGGTGGCGGTGTCCGCCGTCGGTACCAACCACTTTCCCCACACACCGGAAAACCTGGCCTACATTACCCTGTTTTACGACTCAGGAATGATAGCGCATATCAATGTGAGTTGGTTGGCACCGGTAAAATTGCGCCAGATTCTGATTGGCGGCAGCAAGAAAATGATCATCTACGATGATCTGGAGCCGAGCGAAAAGATCAAGATTTACGACAAAGGCGTCAATTTCACCGATGACCCGCAAAAGATTTACGAAATGCGGGTCGGCTATCGTACCGGGGACATGTGGGCGCCGCAGCTGGACTCTTCAGAGGCCTTGCGCGTCGAGGGCGAACATTTTGTCGATTGTATCGAAAACGGCAAGACGCCGCAGACCAGCGGTTCTCTGGGTCTGCGGGTGGTGGAATTAATCGAGGCGGCGACCCGCTCAATGAATGAACATGGCCGATCCGTTGAAATCAACGGCTCAACCATGTACCAAGGTAGGAGAGTAGCATGATACCGTTCGTAGATTTAAAAGCGCAGTACACGGGAATTAAGGACGAAGTGAACGCGGCCATTCTGGGCGTACTGGATACCTGCCAGTTTACCTTGGGCAGCGAAGTGGCGGCGTTTGAGGAGGAATTCGCCAGCTATAGTCAGGCCCAATACGGAATTGGCGTGAATACCGGCACCAGCGCGTTGCACCTTGCCCTGCTCGCGGCCGGAATTGGCCCCGGCGATGAGGTGATTACCGTTCCCTTTACCTTTGTGGCGACCGTAGCGGCGATTTACTATACCGGCGCTACGCCGGTGTTTGTGGACATCGATCCACGCACCTTCACGATCGATGTGAAGGCGATCGAAGCCGCAATCACCGATAAAACCAAGGCCATCCTTCCGGTACACCTATATGGGCAACCGGCGGATATGGACCCCATTCTGGACATCGCCAAACGCCACGGTTTGGTGGTCATCGAAGACGCGGCTCAAGCCCACGGTGCGGAGTACAAGGGCAAACGCGTAGGCAGCATCGGCGACATGGGCTGTTTTAGCTTTTATCCCGGCAAGAATCTCGGCGCCTACGGCGAAGGCGGCATGGTGGTCACCAGCAACCCCGAATATACCCGGACCATCCGCATGCTGCGTGACTGGGGTGCAGAGCAGAAATACCAGCATGTGCTCAAGGGCTACAATTTCCGCCTGGAGGGCATTCAGGGCGCGGTTCTCAGAGTCAAACTGCGTCACCTGGAAGCCTGGACCGAAGCACGGCGGGCAGCCGCAGCGCATTACAACGAGCTGATGTCAGATAGCGGCGTGGCAACGCCGGAGGCGATGCCTTACGCTCGGCATGTCTATCATATCTATGCGATCCGTACCCAGCAGCGAAGTGAGTGGCAACAGGCCTTGCAAGACAAAGGGATTCAGACCGGCATTCATTACCCAATCCCTGTGCATCTGCTGCCGGCCTATGCCGATCTGGGCTATACCCAGGGGGATTTCCCCCATTCGGAGCAAGCGGCCAACGAAGTGCTTTCCCTTCCCATGTTCGCCGAGTTAAGCCCGGCTCAATGTAAAGAAGTCAGTAAGGCCGTCACCCTGCTTGCGAACCAGTCGATGGCTGAGCCCGCTTAACAAAAAGGAGACATTGATATGCAAGACGCGCAGCCACTGTTGATTTTCCCCTACAACGGCAACGGTATCGAGGCATTGGATTGTATCGGAAGCGCCTACCGGTTCATTGGTTTTGTGGATGACACGCCGCAGAAGAGAGGCATCGATCCACATGGCTACCCCGTATTGGACAGAGGCGCATTCGCGCAGTTTTCCGATGCGCGCGTCTTGGCTATCCCTGGCAGTCCCAGTTCCTATCGATCTCGAAAAGAAGTTATTCAAGGTCTGGGTATTGCCGAGGAGCGATTTGCCAATGTGATCCATCCCTCTGCCAGGGTGTCCCCCCTCGCCTCGATTGGCTGTAATGTGTTGATCATGGCGGGGGTGGTGATTACGAGTAACGCGGTCATCGGTTCGCACAGTTGCATTCTGCCGAATACGGTGCTCCATCATGACGTAGTGGTGGGCGATTGGGCTCTGATCGGCTCCAACGTGACCATTGCCGGCAGCACTGTCATCGAAGAAAACTGCTACATCGGCAGCGGTTCAAACATCATGAACGGTTTGCGCGTTGGCAGCGGAGCCTTGGTTGGTCTCGGTAGCAATGTCATTAGCAGTATTGCGGCCGATGCACGGGTTGTGGGTAATCCCGCCCACGAGATTGGAAAAAAGTTTTGCTAGCGGCTATCGCCACACTTTCCTTGTGGAGCCGGGGTGAAAGCCATTCTAAAAAATATAAATTACGACCATACTCAAGAAGGTGAATCGCGTAGAACGGGCTGTCCAACAGCACTGCATTGACTTGCCGCTACGCGATCAACCTCGGTATTTTTTGAGAATAAAACGAAGACGTCATTTAGAGAGGTAAATTGATTAATGGACATTAAAGATTCGAACATACTGGTCACAGGCGGCTGCGGTCTGGTCGGCTCCACAACCATCGATTTGTTACTGCGGGACTATTCGCCTGCAAGCATCGTCATTCTCGATGACTTAAGTCGAGGGACGCTGGCCAATGTTGAGGCGGCGTTGAAAGATCCTCGCGTGACGCTGATTCAGGAGGATATTCGCGATCCGGAGGCCGTTCGTCGCGCGACTCAGGGCATGGACGCGGTGATCCATATGGCAACCCTTCGCATCACCGCTTGCGCGGCCAACCCGCGTGATGCGATGAAGGTGATGTGCGACGGTAGTTTCAATGTCGTGGAAGCCGCGCAGGCTGCCGGCGTAAAAAAGGTAGTGGCGGCATCCTCGGCATCGATTTATGGCCTGGCCGACACCTTCCCTACTCGCGAGGATCATCATCCTTACAACAACCGCACCTGGTACGGCGCCAGCAAAATTATGCTGGAAGGCTTGCTGCGGTCGTTCAATGAAATGTACGGCCTACCCTACGTGGCATTGCGCTATTTCAATGTCTATGGTCCGCGCATGGATATTCATGGCAAATACACCGAGGTGCTGATCCGCTGGATGGAGCGCATCGCGGCCGGAACGCCGCCGCTGATCCTCGGAGATGGCGCCCAAACCATGGACTTCGTGTACATCGAAGACGTCGCCCGATCCAATATTCTGGCCCTGCAAGCGGAACAGACCGACGATGTCTTCAACATCGCCAGCGGCACCGAGACCAGCCTCAATGACTTGGCCATCACCCTGCTTAAAGTGATGGGTTCCGATCTGGAACCTGAGTATGGGCCGGAGCGAACAGTAAATCCTGTATCCAGGCGCCTGGCCGACACGACCAAGGCAGAACAATTACTTAAATTCAAGTCACAGATTGACCTGGAAGACGGGCTTTCGCAGCTGGTCGACTGGTGGCGCACAAACAAACCGGAGGTGCAATCATGATCCCTATTACCAAACCCATGTTAGGCGAAAAAGAGGCTGAGGCGGCGCGGCGCGTCATCTTGAGCGGATGGACCAGTCAGGGTCCGGAAGTTGCCGCGTTCGAAAAGGAGTTTGCAGAATACGTAGGCGCACCCTACGCCTGTGCGGTATCCAGTTGCACCACCGCCTTGCATTTGGCGCTGCTGGCGGTAGGCGTGCAGCCTGGCGACGAAGTGATAACCGTCAGTCACTCCTACATCGCCACCGCCAACGTGATTCGCTACTGTGGCGCCACGCCGGTATTCGTGGACATCGACCCCGATACGTTCAATATGGATCCCACCCAGATCGAAAGCGCCGTGACCGAGCGCACCCGCGCCATTTTATGTGTACACCAGATCGGGATGCCCTGCGATCTTGCTGCGATTCTCGACATAGCGCACCGTCATTCGATCCCCGTCGTTGAAGATGCCGCTTGCGCCATCGGCAGCGAAATTCTTTGGCAGGGTCAATGGGAAAAAATCGGCAACCCGCAAGCCGATGTTGCCTGCTTTTCGTTTCATCCGCGCAAGGTGATCAGCACTGGCGATGGCGGCATGATCACCACGGCGAATGCGGAATGGGACGCCAAGTTCAGGCTGTTGCGACAGCACGGCATGAGCGTCCCCGATACGGTGCGCCATGGCGCAAGCCAGGTCATCTTCGAGTCTTATCCTATTGTCGGCTACAACTTCCGCATGACTGATATACAGGCGGCGGTTGGCAGGGAGCAACTTAAGCGTTTACCGGAGATTGTCGACCAGCGCCGGGAGTTGGCTTCCCGCTACCAGTCACTGCTCGCCACGATACCGGGACTGGGTGTGCCGGTGGAACCGGACTGGGCGCGCAGTACCTGGCAAAGCTTTTGTGTTCGCCTGCCTGTTGAATCAGACCAACGGCAGGTTATGCAGTCCATGCTGGATGCGGGTGTGGCGACCCGGCGAGGTGTGATGTGCTCACATCGGGAAGTCGCTTATCCGGCTAATGCATGGTCGTGTGTCGGTAGATCCGAGGGTTGTGTCTGCGCTGACGGATCTTGTCAGCGACTCCGACATAGCCAGGAAGCTCAGGATCACACTATTATCTTGCCGTTGTTCCCTCAAATGAGTCTTGACCAGCAAGATTATGTAGTAAAGGCACTCCATGATGCATTGGGCGTTATGTCTGTTAACTGAATAGAATTCCCATTTTAAAAAGCTATGGAACCCTACACTAAAACACTAGCCGATTACCTTGACCTTGTAAAACGGCGCAAGTATTACATCGTGGTGACTTGGCTGCTGGTCAGCTTAATATCAGTGGCCGTTGCGTATAATTTACCCAAAATTTATCGCTCAACGGCAACGATATTAATCGACGCGCCAATCCCGACCAGTCTTCTCGATTCAACTGTCTCTCAATTTGCGGATGAGCAGGTTCAATCAATTTATCAGCGAGTCATGACGACCGATAATGTACTTTCGATTATTGAATCGAACGGTCTTTATGATGATATTAAGGATGGCTTTACCCGATATGAACTGGCGGATATTTTCAAGGAGAATACTGACGTTAAGTTAGCCACCTCCTCCTTAACGCCCCAGGCTAACTCCGGAATGGCCGAAATCGCCTTTAATATTTCGTTTAGCGATAACGACGCAATCAAGGCAAAAGAGGTTGCCGATAAGCTGACTACTTTATTCATTGAGCAAAATGATAAGGCCAGAACTCAGCGCGCGATTAGAGCGACTGATTTCCTCATGGAGGAATCGGACAAACTCAACCGGGAACTTCAAGACATTGACGGAAAAATCGCAAAATACAAGGAGCAAAATAACTTCAGCTTGCCGGAGCAAGTGCAAGGGAATATGGCGGCAATAGACCGTATGGAGAACGAAATGAGGGACACCGATAGCCAGATCCGCACGACCAAGGAAAGGATTGCTTTCTTATCGGCGGAGTTGGCTAGAGCGCAACAAGATCTACCCGTCACACTCGATGACAAAGCGCCGCAAACCAAGGACGACGCCCTAAGGACCTTGCGGGCGCAATACCTTAAATTTTCCAGCATTTATTCTCCTACGCATCCGTCCGTGGTTCGCCTAAAACGTGAAATAAAAGCTTTGGATCCCTCCTTTGAAGGGCAACCCGCTGAGGAAGACGTTCTCAAACAGTTGACTGAGGCAAAGCGCGAACTCAAATTACTGGAAGAAACCTATGCCGGTGACCACCCGAATATAGCCCAGCGTAAAAAACAAATCGATAAGCTGGAACAACAATTGAAAAACAAGCCGCCGCGTTCGCAACCGGAACAGGCGGTTATGCAGACGGCTAACCCGGCTTACTTCGGTGTAGAGGCACAATATAAAAGCAGTCAATCGGAACTCCAGTCGCTGGTACAGAAGCAGGACTATTTGAAAGAAAAAATTGAGAAAATGCACAATACCCTCTTACTGGCCCCTCAGGTTGAAATGGGCTATACCGACTTGATCAGAGAGCGGGATAACACCATAAAGAAATACACTCAGCTCAAAGAAAAATGGCTGGATGCCAAACTGGTTCAAACCCTGGAACAGCAGCAGCAGGGCCAAACCATTACCATTATCGAACAACCTGTCATTGCTTCGCACCCGGAAAAAGCAATCAGGAGAAAAGTGGCCATCGGCGGTTTTTTTATGGGACTCATCGCGGGTCTTGGCGTTGCTCTTTTTGTCGAATTCCTGGAACCCGGCGTTAGGGGGTATCGGGCAATTAGCCAGGTTACCGGTCTTATGCCGCTCGTTGTAGTCCCCTACATCGAGTCTCCAGCCGAGGTGGAAGATCGACTTGTCCAGCAAAGTCAAGAGAGGAAAATTGCAGTCTGGACCGGCGCAGTTCTGATCCTGTTGGTTATCGCCGTTTTAATATATTTCTTTTTCCTTCCGTTAGCACCCTTCATGGAGAGAAATCAATGATTAGAAATACTGATAAATACCCACTCGACTCGATCCGCTACACAAAAACTCATTCGGTCATGATTGATCCGGATGTACTGCGGAATAATCGAGTCATCATGGGGCTCAACAACGATCCGCGAGCGGATTATTTTCGCGTGCTCCGGACCACTGTCCTTAAGCAACTGCGGGAAAATAACTGGAATAGCTTTGCCATAACGAGCGCGACCCCAGAGGCTGGAAAATCTTTCATCTCCGTCAATCTGGCGATTGCCATAGCGATGGAGGGCAACCAAAGCGTGCTCATCGTTGATGCTGATCTCAGACGCCCAAGTGTGGGCCAATACCTGGGTCTCCAGTGTGAGTTCGGGCTGGTCGATTGCCTGACGGGCGATGTTCCGTTGGAGGATGTTTTAGTCAATCCCGGCATTGATCGCCTGGTTGTATTGCCCGGGAAAAGTTCCGATAACAATTCTTCGGAATTGATTTCATCCCGAAAAATGATCAGCCTGATTCAAGAAATCAAATCGCGTTACGAATCCCGGATCATTATTTTAGATCTTCCGCCGCTGTTTGCAGCGGACGATGCGATGGTATTGATGCCCTATGCCGATGCCGCGCTACTCGTTGTCGAGGATGGAAAGAATACGTCCGAAGAACTGCAACATTCCATGTACATTCTGGAGCAGACCAACCTGCTTGGCCTGGTTCTGAACAAGTCGAGGCAGCCGCTGCCGATATACCAGTATGACTATCAATACACGCGGGATTAATGGGAGTAAATGCCTGAAGAATTTAAAGCTCCAGGATTTACTGGGCGAAGCCTATATGAAGCGATTGCTTTCGCAATCCTTTGTTTGTAGAGCTCACGGAACAACAAACTTGGGATTGTACCCAAGACACGATTTTTTAAAACAGCATGAGGAGTATCCATAATGAAGATTACAGTTGTTGGTGGTGGCCGGATGGGGCTTCCTCTTGCCTGCATGTTTGGCAAGCACGGAGCAAGCGTGACAGTAAGCGACATCAATCAGGATCTAGTGAACGCTATTCAAACAGGCAATTGTCCTTATGAAGAGCCGGGACTGCCCGAGCTCATGGCTGATTTGCATAAGGCGGGCCGACTTTACGCCACCACTGACACAAAAAAGGCTGCGTCCGAATCTGAGGTCATCGTAGTCATCGTGCCGGCCCACCTGACTTCCAACCGCGATATTAATTTCGGCACGCTCCAGATGGTTTCGGAAGAAATTGGTAAAGGACTTAAGCCGGGAACCCTTGTTGTGTACGAGACCACTGTGGCCGTGGGCGGTACCCGACGTAGTTTAATTCCGTGCCTGGAACAACAGAGTGGCTTGAAATCGGGTGTAGACTTTTATGTGGCCTACAGTCCGGAACGCGTGAAAGCGAACCACGTATTGTCGAGGCTTGAGACGACCCCCAAGATTGTGGGGGGGCTAGACGCCGCTTCATGTGCAAAGGCAGTGGCGTTTTATCGGCAGTACCTGGGCGCGCCAGTCGATGATGTCGGCACTATCGAGGCCGCAGAGATGTCTAAACTGTTAGGCATGCTGTACCGAGACGTAAACATTGCGTTGGCAAATGAATTTGCGGCCTTCTGCGAAGTGGCCGGTGTTGATTTCGAGAGGGTTCGTTTGGCTGCAAATACCGACGGCGAGGCAAATCTGCTTTTACCAGGCATAGGTGTCGGCGGTCATTGCGTACCTGTCTACCCGTATTTCCTGACACGGGAATCGCGTCGATTAGGTCTGCCTCAACGTATCTCAGAAGCCGCTCGCGAAATCAACGACCAACAGCCTGCCAGGCAATTGGAACGGGTTGAAGCAAGATGGCAGCGCTTGAAAGGCAAGAAAGTGCATATCTTGGGGCTGGGATTTAGGCCCGAGGTAAAGGTGGACATTTTCAGCCCAAGCTATGCATTGCGGGACGAACTCCAACGATTAGACGCCCAGGTTACGATCGAAGATCCCCATTACACCGACGAAGAGCTACGGGACGCCGGGTTCGTACCTGGCACGACAAAGGTTGCCAGTGTTGTTGTTCTCAGCACGGCCCACAAAGAATTTGCCGCTCCTGATTTCGTTGCGTGGCGAAAGGCCGGTGTGGAAGTCGTACTTGACGGCCGCAATTTCTGGAACCAGGATGAGGCCGAAGCGGCCGGACTGCTTTACTTCGGGATTGGGCGATCTTCCTGTGCGGAACGCACTCGCCACGGGACTGTCTTTATGGAGAATGGACGGCTGGCAGAGGCTATTGCCCAATGAGGCTTTCCACAAGATTGGTATACACTTTCTTGTGCGCACTCCAGTTGTAAACATTTGCAAACCGTTCTGTCGCATTGTCTGACAGGGCGGTCCGTTTGCCGGGGTTTTGATAAAGCGTAATGATGGCTTCGGCGAGGGAACCGGCGTTTTCTGCATCGAAGAACTGTACCATTTGTTCATCAAAATACCGGCAAATCGTACCCGTTTCAGGTACGATGCAAGGAATCCCCATGGTCACGTATTCGAGCAACTTGGTGGGCAGCATGATGTCTGTGCCGCTGCTGATCCGTAATGGAATAAGGCCGACATCCGCATCATGAATCATCGCGGGAATATTCTCTACCGGAACGAAGCCTTCGCTGAACGTAACCAAATCCTGCAAATCAAGCCGGTCGCGTAATGCCATCAATCGGCCTCGTTCTTCACCGGCTCCGATAATGCGAAGCTCCAGGCGAGGCACCGTGCGTCTGGCTATGGATACGGCCTCTATTGCGACATCCAGTCCGAGCCGGCGTGCGAGAGTACCATGGTAAACCATCACAAACGGCGCATCTTGAGGCTTAGGGGGTAATAGGTCGCGTCTTGCAAAAATGTGGTCATCGGGTAGATTCATCAGGACGTGGATTTTTTCACGCGGAATACCTCGCTCCGACAGAATATCCTTCAAGCGATCCTCAACAGTCAGCACGGCTGAGGCGAATTTTCCGGCCCACCGTTCCTGCCTTTTGAGTGCTCTGACGACCCAGTGATTTTCTCCGGAAGAAAACTTCTCCCCATAGAGTTCAGGCATCAAATCGTGTACATCAAGAATTACCGGGATGCCTAGCAAACGCGGCAGCCAGGTTGCGAACACAAGAAAATCAGGCATATTGTTAATATGAATCGCCTGGTAACGCAACGGATGCAGTAATAAGTGCATGAAGATCATTAAAAAGAATATGACGTAGTCGATAATGTATTCGATAAAAGAAGTGCATTTCTTCTTCAGACCTATGGTTTTGATGACATCCACGCCTGCGATCGTCTCACGGTTCGGTTCACCGGGCTGGCGTCGCGCCAAAAACACGACACGGTGCCCGGACCCTACCAACGCTTCCGCTTCACGTTTTACTCTGGGATCTCGGCGGTAATTGGTATATGCCGCCATGAAAATAAATGCCATAGGATATTCTCTCATTGATTAACATAGGTATCTTGCACAATTATTATTCATACCTCTGTGCGGATAATAAAAGTCATTTTCGGGGACGCCTCCGAATGCTCTTGCGGCGATTAACCAAACCGCTCAGTTGAAGCTTGAATAGTTTTTCGCATGCTGCCGCCAGAAATCATTGATGGTTCTTCCATCCGTTGCGAGCCCCCCCGTCTCTCTTGTGTAATTGATCATTTCCCAGAACAGGCGTTCATAACCAGGGTCGCGCGCTCCTCCGAAAACGATGGGATGCCATACTGTGGAGACGCATCCCCGTTTGCGGCGCAGGTCATCCAGAGCAGCCTTTATGACCTCCCAAGCGCTTAATCCCTTCAACCTCATGTAGCTTTGCAACGTGACGTCCATCAGAAACAAATTAAGCTGAAGCACTTTATAAGGACGATTTTCTTTCAAGCAATAAGGAAAGTAAGGATAAGAAAATCCGGCGCGGGGTCCGGGGCGATCGGGAAAACCCATGGACATGTCATACTGAATGCCTGCCTGTTCTTGGGCAGTGAACAAATTGTCATAATCGAATGAAAGAAAATGCTGGCGCGAGCCTAGTGGTCTGCCTAGGCGTTGCGCCAAAAGCGCCGCTTCTTCCACATACCAGTCGGTATTCTCAGTGGATCGGTAGCTGCCATGCAGACAAAGATCAAAACCTGCATCAAGAATAACGCGCAAATAGTCGCGGGTATGGTCGTCTTCGATTCGATAGTTGACGTCGTTGGGATGCCTATGACCGACGGCAACCTGGAACGATGCATGCACGCCCAGTTCTTTCTCACGCTCAATGATCTCGGGCACGCAACCATAGGGATCGCGTTTATGTATCAACGCGAGCGCCAGCCCAGTCGCCGCACGCAAGGCGTCGGCAGGATCGCGTTGACGGATGAGATGGCGAAGTACGGTTTTTGCGCCCTGTTTGGTAATATCAATAATACCGGCCGGGATGAAATCAACATCATGCGAGAGTATGAGTGCATGGGTAGCGCCTTGCGGCCATTCGAGCGATTTCCATTCCTCTACCTCCAGCTGATCGCAGAGAACGTAAAGCAGCTCCATAAGCCGGTCGAGGTACTGATCGACGATGTCTTGCGGCACGTCCAAACGCGCAAAGATGCTGTTCGAGTACATGCTCCGCGTCTGTCCCTTGTTCGGTCCGAAGCGTTCGTGCCAAGAGCACAAGAAGTAAAAGGCATTTGCTGCGATGTCAAAAGGGATGTCTGAACGTTGATCGAATCCGGCAGCCTTTTCCGGGAACACGATTGTTAAGCCTTCGGCGTTTGCAGCGGTCTCGATTTCGGTAGAGTCGTCGAGGAATTGCCAAGACGCCGGACAATGAGCGATGGCCAAACATCGGTCGAACGACCATGACGCCTCTTTGGAGGAACCATACAGTAGCCATGGACCGCTTGAGGGTGGTTGGGGAGAATAAACCACATGAACGCCCCGAGCCATGAAGAGCGTGTCAAACACATAGCGGACTTTGGGCAGTAGCGCTTCAGTACAGCGCAAGACGATATGAAGAGGCTTGCTCATGTTAGGGTGTCTCCTGATGTGTCAACACTTTTTCGAATGCCAAGTTAAGCCGCTTTGTCCCACAATTCGTAGTCTATGAAATGAACCATAAATGGCCATTGTTAGCATGAAGGCGATAGCCGTTGTAAAAGACTTCAATATACTCAACATCGCCTGCCTAACCTGAAAGGTCTGAGGGTGCATGAACTCGGTTTCCAAGGTGGAAGAATCTTTCCAAAATGGCATTATAACCAAGGGGCAGATACTCCCGGCAGTAGCCTTTACAGCTCATGCTTTGTGGGATGCCGTGCTGCTTTAACAGCGCTCGGCTTTCCGAAGCATGTTGGCTACCTTGGCTCTATGGCCTATCGGCTGACCTGAATCTATCGCAAGCTTCATGCATGATTCCCTGAATTTCTCACAATATATCTTGGTTGTTTCTTGATTCATTTTGGACACAATTTCAGCGTTTTTAAATTATTTATTGAGTACTCAATTTAGTATAACCATATCACCGTAGATAGGTCATTAAGTAGTATTGCTTAGGTATTTGTACCAATTTTAATATTGAGCAGAAATAAGTAACAATAGCCCCTAAGTTAAGTACACAAAATACATAGGACAACCCGGTTGAGCAACCCTGGTGTCAAGCGGTAAAGACGAGGCGCCGCACATTCTTATAAAACTTTAAAGACTGTCACTCTAATCAACAGAAATTAAATAACAAATACAAGCGATTATAGGCTGGCGTTGAAGCTCTAAAACGCCCTATGGCGTATTAACTATATTACGCGACTTTTTGGCTGCTCTCGTAAAACAGTTCAACGAGGAATAGAGCTGAGAACGAGGAGAAGATAGCCACAGAGTCAGGTGGCTAATCCAATATCGTTAAAACAATTGATGAAAAAGCAAAGCCTTAAAGAAAAAACGGTAAGTAACAATAATAATGCTAAGTTTGAACGCATAACGGAATTAAGAACCTTAATTATAAAATGGAAGGTAATCCTGTGCTAAATATCAATACCAAGAATACATCTCTAAATGGAATATTACTGAGTATAGAGTATTCCCTAACGTCGCTTGTGCAGCACAGGGCACGATCTTGACATCATCCAATTCCGCTAAGCAATTAATCGAAAAAGTAGCCACAAATACAGGATTGAAGGTGATTACAGCGTACGTCTTGACTGAACAACCAGCTAAAGCTTGGTGGGTTCGTATAATGAACTACAGTCCGGATACGAGTCATAAGACCCGTTGATGTTTCTGTCCTAAAATTATCATTCCCTTTGGATTCAACATAAATGAAAAAGAAAAAAATCCTTTTGCTGGGCGCTACATTTAATACCGACAATATGGGGGTTGGGGCATTGGCGGACGGGGCGCTGACAATATTGACAAAAAAGTACGCTGACGCTGATATTTCCTTTTTAGATTATGGCAAAGAATCAATAGCAACCCAGATTGATGTTGCAGGCAGAAATCTCTCAGTCCCTTTAGTCAATCTCCGATTTTCATGGAAAATCTTTCTCCCAAATAATGTCGCTTATTTATTTGTTATGGCAATTCTTATCAAGTTCGTTGGCCAGAACCTGGGTAAGACACTCATTGAAAAAAATCGCTGGCTGAAAGCTATCAATGAAGCTGATATGGCCGTCGCTGTATCTGGCGGCGACAGTTTTAGCGATATTTATGGTTTAAGTCGTTTTTTTTATGTGGCCTTTCCTCCCCTCTTACTTACAGTCATGGGTAAAAAGCTGATTTTTTTACCCCAAACCATAGGTCCGTTAAAAGGTCGACTATCAAGTGAGATAGCAAAATTTCTCATGCGCCGTGCAGACATCATCTACTCTCGAGATATTGAAGGTGTTCGTGAGACAAGGTTGCAACTCAATCTTGAAGATAATGACTCCAAAGTTCGTTTTTGTCATGACATGGGCTTTGTCGTTGAACCGCGCAGACCCAATCATATTGACTTAATGGGGATACAGCAGAGTGATCTCGCACTCACTACTCGACCATTAATTGGCTTAAATGTCAGTGGACTTCTACTTCTTGGCGGTTACAACAAGAAAAATATGTTTAATCTCAAGGTTGATTATCAAGAGCTGATTGATTGCATAATCAAAACTTTAATTGAGGTAAATCAAGCGAATATTCTTCTTGTTCCTCACGTTTTTGGCGATCAGGAAGAAAGCGATAGCTTTGCTGTTTTTGCGGTCTATGAACGGCTAAAAGCCCGATATCCTGACAGGCTTTTTTGCGTGCGCGGCTTGTATGATCAAAACGAAATCAAGTACATCATAGGCCGCTGTGATTTCTTTATTGGCTCCCGCATGCATGCATGCATTGGCGCCCTTTCACAATCAATTCCTGCAATTGGAATTAGTTATAGTCAGAAATTTCTCGGTGTATTTGAAAGCATTGGCGTCGGAGATCTTATTGCCGACCCACGACAACTGACAATAGAAGAAACGTTAAGCATAATTGATAAGGCATTGACCGAACGAGAAGAAATCCAGAAACATCTCTTGGGAGCCATACCAGAAGCAAAAGAAAAAATACTGAACCTATTTAATGAAATCGAGTAATGGCAATGGCAGCGAAATTGGACAATAGTAGATTTACAGACGTCTCGGATGTTGTAAAGTGGCGTCTTTGTCTTGGCTGCGGTGCTTGTGAATATGCATGTCCTGAAAAAAAAATAAAACTCATCGATTTCATAGACCAAGGAATAAGACCGGTGGTACTTCCTACTGGAGATTGCAGCGGCTGTTCTGACTGCGTCACGGTTTGTCCTGGTGTTGGAGTGTCACATGATCCCATGATGAAGACAGCAGAAGGAGTCATTAACATGCTGACTGAAGGCTGGGGACCGGTATTGGAAATATGGGAAGGCCATGCTACTGATAAAGTCATACGTTTTAATGGTTCATCGGGAGGCTTGGCAAGTGCTTTAGCGCTCTATTGTGTTGAAAATGAAGGTATGCGGGGCGTTGTTCACGTTGGCAATGATAGTGAAGAGCAATACAAAAATAAAAGCACATTTAGTCGAACAAGGGACGACATACTCGCAACAACAGGTTCGCGCTATTCACCTGCTTCTCCCTGTGATCTGTTTCAAGCAATCGAAGATGCGGAAGGTGCTTGCGTGTTTATTGGTAAACCCTGTGACTTAGAAGGTCTGCGAAAAACCCAGTCTATTCGCCCTGATTTAAGCAAAAATATTGGTGTTGCTATCGGAATTTTTTGTGCCGGTACGCCAAGTACGCAAGGAACCGTAGATTTGTTGGCGAAGTACGGAATCAGTCATGAAGACGTTGAGGAACTTAGATATCGAGGCAGAGGCTGGCCCGGCAGCTTTTCTGTACGTTTAAAAAGCGATTCAGAGTGGCTAGAGCTTGCTACTTATGAAGAGGCTTGGGACTTCCTTCAAGCTTACCGTCCTTATCGGTGTCATGTTTGCCCGGACGGCACGAGCGAGTTTGCCGATATATCATGCGGCGACCCTTGGTATCGAAGTATCGATGCAGATGAGCCAGGTAAATCACTCGTGCTGGTTAGAAGCGAGAAAGGCCGTGAAATTGTAAAAGGCGCTATAAAAGCCGGTTATATTCAGCTTACGCCGGTTAAACCGGAAATACTTGAACGCTCCCAAAAAGAATTACTTCGCAAGCGGGGAGCCATATGGGGAAGAGTGACTACGATGAAAACGCTAGGTATCCCGGCTCCGCACTTTCAGGGATTTTCTTTATTACGAAATTGGTTAAAACTTTCTGGTGGACAAAAAATACGTTCAATCTTGGGAACAGCGAAACGAATTATCACACGGAATTACTTCAGGTCACTCTAAGGTTAATTATTAAATGCCATGAATTTACCGTTACTGAAGTCCAGCCATGTCTGGCCAGCGTTTGATTATGAATGACGAGTGTTGATGGTCGCTGTTGTGACCGCTTTATTTTCCAGCCAAATCCTGACTGGCCTGTTGCTGACGACCTGTGAATGTGCTGTATTTAAATGGCTTTTTAGCGAAGAAAACCGTGAGGGCTTGCCCATCACGCAGCCCCATCCCAGTTATGCAAGCCATGAATCACGTGGAATGAAGATATACAAAAATATGCTCCCAAAAGGATGCTTTTCGGATAATGAGCCAACAAAGTGGTATTTAGAGCCTCAATTATGAACCGCTAAACTACCAATTTTAGACTTTCAATGTCTGCTGCAATTTGGACGGGAAATTAATAATGAATATACGGATAATTTTAAAACTTTTTCCTATTATGGAGCAGTCATGACATCGGCGGATCTTTCTATAATTATTGTTAACTGGAATTCCATGGATTATCTCAGGAATTGTATTGCGTCCATTCTGGCAAATACCCACGACATCAAATACGAAATTATCGTAGTAGACTCTGCTTCTTACGATGGTTGTAGCGACATGCTGAAGAACTTATACCCGCAGGTTCATTTTATCCAAAGCGAGTACAACGTTGGATTTGCACGGGCGAATAATATCGGCGCAGGTTATGCCTGTGGTACTTCAGTGTTGCTTCTAAATCCAGATACCGAGGTGCGTAGCCATGCTATCGAACGACTATACTCGTGCCTTCAAACACTTCCGCACGCCGGTATTATTGGCTGTCGTCTGCTAAACAGCGATGGCTCGCTACAAACGAGCGGCGTACAGCCGTTGCCCACAATTGCTAATCAGATTCTCGATGCCGAGATACTGCAACGCTGGTTTCCAAAAAGCAGCTTATTGATGTCGGCCAGGAAGTTCGAAGGCGCAACTTCACCCGTACCCGTTGAGGCGATTTCAGGTGCCTGCATGATGATCCAGCGGGAAGTGTTCGATCAGGTACGAGGTTTTAGCACCGATTATTTCATGTACGCAGAGGACCTGGACCTCTGCTATAAAATTTGCATGGCTGGGTACACTAATTACTATGTAGCTGATGCAGAAATTATGCATCATGGCGGTGGAAGCACCCAACACAGGCGCAGTCGTTTCTCTGAAGTCATGATACCTGAGTCAACGAGTCGACTATTGAGAAAAACCCATGGCAATTCTTACAGCACGGGCTATCGAATAGCGCTGAGCGTTGCTGCTGTCTTTCGATTGATATTGCTGTCGCTTTGCTTCCCTGCCACTTTGATTAAGCTTTTAGCATATGAATGGTGGAAAGGGGCTGTCGACAAGTGGTTCGTCATTCTTAGGTGGGGACTTGGCTTAGAGAAATGGGTTCATGAATATGATGCAGGTCTAAGCAGCGGCACACTGAATGAATGTGAAAAATCCGAAAAGACTGATGAATAGTCTAAGAACTGTCTCGATAATTACTGCGTGTTAACTTGGTCTGACGGGTATGAATAGTCTTGCCTTAGTGTTTCTGTTGGTCGACGCGGCTACGCTGATATTTGTCAGTCGCCGTTGGGCACCGTTACCTCTTCTGGTAGGCGTCTGTTACTTCCCGACTTACTTGAATATTGAACTGGGACCACTTCATTTCACAGCTATCCGCGTGTTGATTGCGCTTGGCATAGTTCGAATGATAATAAAACAGGAATGGCCGCCAAACGGAATCAATGGCATAGACTGCGCTATGATGACTTGGGTTATCTGGCTTTTAGCTAGCGGTTTTTTTCACAAGGACCCCGGGGCGACACTTATTTTTCGACTCGGCCTCGCTTTTGATGCTTGTGGAATCTATGTGCTTTTCCGAAGCTTTTGCAGAAGCCTTGAGGATATTTCTGGTGTGTACCAACTAACCGCGATCCTTTTGGTACCTCTGGCCATGGAAATGTTTATTGAGAAGCTAACCGTTCATAATCTATTTTCTATTCTAGGCGGACAGGAATCAGTGATGATCCGCTTAGGCAAAGTCAGGGCCAATGGACCTTTCGCTCATCCCATACTCGCCGGCACAGCAGGAGCAATCAATTTGCCGATGATGATAGCGCTATGGCGCCCTCATCGGAGGTTAGCGGTAATTGGGATCATAGCCTGCTTTATAATCATTTACTCCAGCGCTTCCAGCGGGCCTATTTTGAGTGCAGTGGCGGGTATCTTTGCACTATTCATGTGGCGTTATCGTCAGTTTATACCGCTGTTACAGCGATGGGCTATCCCCGGGTATATTGCCTTGGATTTGTATATGAAAGATCCAGCCTATTTCATTATTGCCAGAATCGATTTAATGGGAGGAAGCACCAGTTGGTACCGAGCAAGGTTATTACAAGCTGCTTTAGAACATCTAGACGAGTGGTGGTTGATTGGAACAGATTATACTCGCCACTGGATGCAACAATTTGTGCCCTGGAGCCCGGATCACACCGATATTACGAGTCAATACGTTCAAATGGGCGTATTTGGTGGCCTACTATTATTGGCGCTATTCGTAGTTGTTCTGGTTAAGGGATTCTCCGGTGTCACTCAAGCGCTAAAACAAACGACCGATTGTTCACCCGATTTACGATTTATGGTCTGGGCGCTCGGTTCCTCGCTTTTTGCTAATGTGGTAACATTTTTTTCAGTTTCATATTTTGACCAAACTGCTGTTTTCGTTTACTTCACTCTGGCTAATATTGGCTCAGCCGCAACTTTAGCCATCAAAGGTCAGAACACACAGTGGACACGTCTCCAATTTTCCGCTGCGACACCCACAGTGAGCACATCAAACAAAATTGGAAAACAATTATTAATGGATTCGGGCTCATCCAGAATCCAAAACAACTTGTTTAGTCGCCCAAAAATGCGTTGATTAAATTTTATTTTTTTGCTCCAAAACATACGTGTATTGACTTGGAAATTAGCCTGAATATTGATAGTCATCAAAAAAAAGGGATAGGGTTCTTGTTCCAAATTATTACTTTTTAACTTATTCACACATGGTATGAAACCGCAATGAAAAGAATCGGCATTTCAGCAGCTTTAATATCACAAGGTCATTGGAGAATGTTTGATGCCTTAGGAGAAATCTTCGGCATTCGATTTGAGGAGCCTAATGTTGCCAATGATGCCGGCATCGACGCATGGCTTTACCTTGAAATTAATCCTGACTCCATGCTACGTATTCAAAATAGCCCGTTACCAAGCTATGCCGTCATTGCTGAAAAACACCTCACCTCTTGCGGAGAATCTTCGACCATTAATTTCAATAAACATGCACTCATTCCTGAAATACTCAGTAATCGTGACGTTCGATCGGATGAAGTTATCACGTTGAAAGGCCTTCCACACTGGTTACAAAATACGACAACGCTTGCGTGTAAAACAGAGTCTCCAATATGGGCAGTTCAGGAACATCGAGACTGCCAACATCATTATGTCGCATTAACAATACCGGAGTTGAACAGCGATGAACCCATCTTCCATCATTTCCACGATAATCAATTTTTGGCTTTACTTCCACTGCTGACATTTTTACGCCGACTAACCGATGAAAACCGGTGGGATCCCCCGCCTTTACAGGCATGCTTCATGTTCGATGATCCCAATCTGCATTGGCCAACGTATGGGTTCATAAATTTTCTTGAAATGGCAAGACACGCCGACTTACATAATTATCACGCGTCTTTTGCTACCATCCCATTGGACGCCTGGTTTGTTCACAAGCAAACAGCTGATCTATTTCAGGAGCATCATCATCGAATTTCACTGCTTATACATGGGAACGACCACATAGCCGAAGAGCTCGCAAGAAAAATACCGAATGAAGAACGCACTAGAATGTTAAAACAGGCGCTCTTTAGGATAGAAAAACTGGAAAAGCGAGCAAATGTATCTGTTGCTCGCGTAATGGCGCCGCCACACGGCGCATGCTCTGAGGAAACTCTTAAGAAAATGGCCTTAATGGGATATGAAGCTGCATGCATATCCAGAGGATCTCTAGCTCACTATAACAAACATGCTAATTGGGTCCGTACTCTTGGCATGCGTCCGGCTGAAAATATTCACGGTCTTCCGGTTTTGCCCCGATTTCGGATTTCAATGGATTGTCAAAACGCAATCTTGGTTGCCGCTCTTCTTCATCAGCCAATAATACCCGTCGGGCATCATCAGGATGTGGCTGAAAACTTAAATATGCTAGCGCATTTATCGCACTTTATTAATTCCCTCGGCGAGGTGCGATGGACGAATATGACCAGTATTTCCAGAAGCCATTATTCAAAAATGATTGATAAGGATATTCTTCACTTGAAAATGTACTCGAATATAGCCGACCTTTTAATTCCAGAAGGCATTAATTATATTTTAGTAGAGCGACCTTGGTGGCAAGAAGGAGCAATGGAACCTTTGCTGACCAAAACCACGGGAGGCTTCAAGGACTTAGTTCCCATTGAATTCAATGAATTAATCGCGGTTCACTCAGGCCAACACATTCAGATTATTTCCTCGCAAATATCGCAAGCCCAAGGCAACTATGATTCACTGTATAAATTTGAGCCTTGGTCAGGAATTCGAAGGCTAATGACGGAAGCTCGAGACAGGTTGGTACCAGAATTACGGCGTTTATCGATGTGATCAACTCCACGTTAATAGGGGCTATATTTTACCTGTGAAATTTTGCTCATTTTTCATGAAGCTAATGCTAAGAAGCCCGTTTTTTCGCAGCAATAATAAACTCGGACGCCCAAAGACCTTTTGTCAGTCCGAGCGTGTACTTGTTATATGCTTTCCATCTCCCTTCTATCACATGTTCAACCTGTTCAACGACAAAGCCCGCCGAGCGGAGCCAGCTGCATAGCACTCTATGCGAAGTTTGATGAACACCAGACTTTTGATAATCTTCAAGACCTTGAAGATCCGGCTGCCCCATATATCGTCGAACCAGAATCGCCAAGTGCGTTAAGTTCGGACAACTCAGGATAATTACCCCGTCATCTATCAATAATTCTCGATAATTACGGAGGAAAGCGACGGGGTCATCCATCAAGTGAAGTAACCCTGAAATCAACAAGACATCAAATTTCTCACCAGCAAGAATTTCTGGTGCTGCTTCCATGGTTTCAGGAATGACACGAATGCCCTTGGTTTCGGCAAGCTTGCCGATGACTGTATCCAAAGGTATTGCGGTAACTTGGATATTTTTCTTCAAAAGCGCTTCTTCTGTCTTACCCCACCCACAACCAATAGAAAGAACACTTTTTGTACCTTCAGGCACCATTGATAGAAGATCATTACGGCAAGGTTCATAATAAGATTTGGTCCAGCGAGTTCCAAGCAGCTTGCTTTCCACACTCATTGGGACAGGAACCGGCCCACCATTCTTGGCAATATCGAGCATGGCGCGCACCTGCACCTCTACTTGCGATTTTTCAAGCCCCGTTCGGCCGATATACTTGTTGGTCAGATGTTTGCACGTAAAATCTTCCAAACGGGTAATGCAAATTAATTTTCGATAGCCGCATTGGGTGTAAGGATCTGTTGCAGCACTAACCAGCATGTCGTATTTACCTTCGTGAGGCTTGACATCAAACCCGCCCGAAGCGATCGATTGGCGCAGTTGGTCTTGTGTCAATATATAACAAGCACCGTGCTCATTGGTGAGAAAAGCAAAGATGTCATTACCGCGTCGGCAAACGGAACTAGCATCCCAGTGATAATGGCTATGAATTGTCGAATAATAAATTGTCCCGTCCGGCCCTTGCTCCGACCGCAGAAATCCCGGGATTTCATTGGAATTAAGCACTGCCGATGCTTGTAAATAAGCTTCGATATTGTGTTGCGTAATGAGAGTATCGTCTTCGGAATAAATAAAGAGATCGTAATGATCTTGCCGTTCAATAAAAATTCTTTTATGGGCGAACGGTAATGACCACGGATTTTTCGAGGGAAGACCAACAACCACTTCAACTTCTGTACCCAGTGCTTTTGGAATATTTGAAACAACGACAATATCCACCAGATAGGGCATGCTGGAATATTCGTCAATTAGCTGGTGTAAGTACTGATCGTTGTTGACGCCGTAGCTGGCTATAACAACCAAGATTTTAATATTATTCTTAGATAGAGTCATAATTTAGATAAAATTATAGTAATGATATTTGCATTTCGAATTTGATTCGGCCAATACACTTGGTATACGGTAGCTGAGTTATGTCCATGAGAGCTTCGTGACTATCAATCAAAGAATTCGCACTAGGAAAAAATATGTCGTAAAGTGTTCTTGACACGACGCCCGGCAAATCGAATTAATCCATCCACTGCCGGTGGTAAAAGGTTTAAATAGCAAAGGTCGAAGCCTATAAGATAGAGTTGCCATGTCAATGTTAATCTCGAACGGTAAGGTAATGTCCCAATATAATCACCTATAAGCTGACGAATATGCTGTCGCCCTTGTACTTGGTCATAAAGCTGAACCAACGCACTATCTAACTCCCCCGGGTTAAAAGTATCAATGTTGTCCAAAATACATCCCCGGTCATCGATCTTCTCTAGCTTTTGATATAAATCGTTAACGATTCTGCTCCAATTTATACCGGTGTGCAATGAGAGGATTTCTTTTTTTGGCACTCCGGCCTTGTTGGCAACGAAAGGCCTCATCGCTAATTAATTTGACCAGCATACTTTTATAAGACTCTGCGTCATCTGCCATGAGCATTGTGTTCTCAAGGCCCGGAGCGCCAGGACCGAGAAGCTTCAGATCAAGGTTAGCCGGACTATATCCCAATAGTGGAATTTCATGACTCCCAGCCTCCAATAAAGATGTAATTGATGAAAAAGGGACAGAATCAAGGTATATATCGGCAGCAGCGTAAAGAATTTCGTTATCCCATCTACGACCTAACGGAACGACTCTACCATTTGTTTGACTACTCGCCGACAACCAGGCGCCTTTGGCTTCCGGACCCACCGCTATTAATACCGTCTGCGGAAAATCTATAAGAATAGGAACAACTAAATCCAGAAAGGCAATGTGGTTAGTTGCAAAATACTTGAACGGCGAGGCTATGGTCAATAACAGAACAACATCTGAATCATAGCCCAATAAACGTTTAGCCTCCACGCGTGGCATTGATGTATGCATCGGGACAATAGGAATAGGAAGAATCGGATTATATTCAAGACGCAATCCACGGCGCTTTCTTAGGAAATCCGACCATTGTTGTCGTAGATGCACGACGCAATGGGCAACACTTGCTCCAACCCAGAACGTATGATCCGAATGATTAATAAAAAGAACTCTAACAGAATTACAACCCGCGCCTAGTGCAAGCACCGGAATGATATCGTATGGATATAAATGTAAAACGACAACATCGACATTTTGGCACAACCTTCTAAGCTCAAGAGCCTGATCTAAAGGATTTGACGTGGGTGAACTAAGCACTTTAACAAACCCGCCGGACTGTTTAGCTGATTTAACAAAAATCTCCGGGACATCATAAGTATCCTTAATATCAGACTGTAGCGTAATTGCCAGTGAGTGCCGACTACTAATATCCTCTTGCATCCAGCGCCAGACAAACCGACTATCGCCCCCAATTGGTTTGGCATAGCTCAAAACATGCAAAACATGTCTGGATTTTTCAACAGCTGCTGGTTTAGAGTCTGCTGAAGCATTGGGGATTCGCTTAGCAATATCAAGAAGAAGTTGCTCAAGTCGAGGCGATCCAAAAAGGCCGACATTCGCAGGAAATGCGTGAAATGCCGCAAACTGAACAAGCCGTGCGGCAGCTAAAAAATCCCCTCCCTGGTAACAATCTTCTGCAAGTGTTAACAAATCACAAAAACGGGTGTTAGCTGCGTTGAAGTTCGTCATCTTTTAGGTAGCTCTGCCAATGTAATTTTACGTAGTTAAAAAATTCTTAAGTTCGAATTTAAATCTCCCCACCACCTCAAAATCTTGGCAATCTGCTCATTTCTCAAATAGACAATTTTCTCAGCCTGTAGCAAGGGTTCTCGTCCTGAAATCATCCACCAGACATACCCGCAAAAGCTGATGATACTGCCAATCAATACGGGACTTTCCGCAATACGTCGTGCGCACTTCATCAATTCAAAAACCGGATGAGAGCCAAAGGAAGCGTCCATCATTCCTTGCCGAAATAGTCCCCGCCATCGCCCATCAGAGCTGGATGTTGGCCGGTAGTGATAAACAGGTAATTCAGGTAATGCCATCACCTCCCACCCCGCTATTTTTGCGTCCAGTTGAGCTAGCCAATCCTCGCCTCCGAAATGAAGTGGGGTATATCCTCCGATCCCTTCATAGCATCTGCGACGAAATAGCTGTATACCACCCGCCACAGAGTCAGGGGAATTACTTATTCGGCAAGCCCAAGCACCTTTGTAACGTTCATATATGTAACCGCCGGCAATTCCAAGTCTCTCATTGGCCTCGAACTTGCCTAAAACTTTTTCGTAGTAATTATTTTCCTTTGGTGCGATGTCCGCATCCTGAATGCCGACGAAATCAAACTCAAGTTGCCTCCCCAGCTCGTAGGCTGCGTTTATGGCTTTGTCTTTAGAACCGAAGCTGCGATTGCCATGATTTTTTGTCGAATAAAGCCGGATGAACGAATGCTTGGACATATAACGTTGGACAATCTGCGCAGTCTGGTCGGTAGAGCCATCATCCATAATAAACCACACTACAGGCCTAATATTTTGGCGCAGCACCGATTCAATCGCTATACCAATATACTTTTCTTCATTTTTCGCGGCTGTCAATAGAATAAAATTACTATGCATTTCTCTATCCATAAAAGATGTTGGTGATTGCTCTTACCGAGATTTTAAAGCCGAAAAATAGAAAAGTATTTCCGGCGTAGCCACGTAATTAGCAAGTAGTTTTTCGTATCTCATCCTAGGGATGGCGCTCATTAAATCTCCCAGTAAGTTATTCGCAACAAATCGGCATACATCATGAACAGACTTAATGTGAAGATTTGAAATATTCGACAGTATTTGACCAACAATTACTAATATATTTCTATTTCCCGTTGCGATTTAAAATACAATATTTCGACCTTAAAATGCTATACGCATGAGTACCTAAGACAGTGCTGATTAAATCCCCCATTATGGGATAAACAAGCCTAAGACCTGCATGTCATATCAAACCAATTTTGCTGACCGCGAATATAACCACAAAAAACGCCTGACAAGAAGGGAAGTACGCGATGATTACAATCAATGAAGGCACTTTTTCAGTGACCCTGATGTCCCGTATCCTCAAGGTATCACGCAGTGGTTACTTACCATTGGAAGCGACATTCCCTTTCCAAACGAAACCAAGCCAATAAAGCCCTATCGGAAAATATAAAGCGCATTTTTGATGAAGGGAAAGCACGCGCCGGTTCACACCGAATTACTCGGCGACTTCAAGATGAAGGTGTGTCAGCAGACCGCAACTGAGTGGCGAACTATGCAGGACAACGGCTGGCGCCAAGAAATACCAGGCTACGACAAACAATAATCACTCATTGCCCGTTGCGCCGAATCTGTTAGCTCGAAATTTTGAAGCGGATGTTTTTGACCCAAAGTGGGTATCAAATATTACCACTATTTGGACGGAAGAAGGCTGGCTGTATTTGGCCGTCGTACTCGAACTATTTTCGCGTCGAGTGATGGGCTGGGTAATGGCTGAGCGTATGACAGTGATAACGGGTATGCGATGCACTTAACATGGCTTTATGGTGGCCAATATTACTCGGCAGCCTATCAAAAGCTCTTTGATGAACATTAGCGGATCTGCAGCATGAGCAAAAAAAGCGATTGCTACGACAATGCCGCAATGGAAAGCTGGAATCGCAGCCATAAAGTTGAAGCCATACATGGCGAGAAATTCCTAACCCCCGCAGAGGCAAAACAGCATGTATTCGGATATATTGAAGTGTATTACAACCGCAAAAGACTTCACTCAAAATTAAGCTGTCTCAGTCCTGAAGCTTTTGAAGTCAAAAGGGTCTCTTGGCGAGGTACCCGTGAAATTAGGAAAAGATCAGTTATTTATTTCGCATCATCGAAATAATTTAAGCGTGATTGCCCTGGGTGATATACCGTTTGATATTGAAGCGAAGTATGCGACAAGGTGGATTCAGGAAGAACGCGGGCCACCGAAGGCAATATGCGCCAGTTCTTTTCACTGCTAAAATCGAATGAATCCCATTTTAGTTTTCACGAAAAAAACTGGCGCTTGTCTGATTCTTTCTTTCACCGCCCAACCAGATCTATTGACAAAGTATTAACTCGTCGTAGATATCTTGGTTTATTGTTTATCAATTGCGTCGATTGTTACTCGTATTATTTACGGAGTAGCTATAAGGTTTTGAGGCGCTTGCAACGTTAGAATAGTTCCTGAAGATCCCGAATTATATTCATAAGCCCCAATATCCCAAGCACCGTCACTTCCTCTGGTAGTTCCATTCATATCTCCATTATATGTAGAGCCTAGATTAGTCCCTTTGTCTTTAGGATATGTTGATCCTATAGTAGAGATTAAATTATAATTAGCTCCAGCATAATTAGTGAATGGATTACTTCCTGAGGAAATAGAGCCTGTCCCAGAACATGAACTATTACTATAATTATTTGATCGAGTGCCTATTGTAGGGCTAGAACCATCACAGGCAGCATTCCAAAAAATATTATTCGAGCTAGATGAACCAGAAGCGTAGGATGAACCGGTGTCTCCCATGATAGTACCCCATAGGTTTACTACAGTATTATTGTAGAAATAAGTAGGGCCATTAGCACCACCGCCCTCAGATGATACTACTCTATTATATGGACCACCATTACCGCCATCGAATACATTACCATAAATATCCCATCTACCAGCCGAAGCATATAGAAACATGATCCCTTCAGCATCATAATTATAAAACTTATTATTTCTAATAGTTACATTAGATGAACTAGCAGTGGCTATTAAATTAGGGTGACATACTGAACCACTATCATCATGACTATCGTAAATAGAACTATCCTCAAGAGTCATATTATTAGTGGCCATGAACCATAGAAGGGTACATGCCCCATGCACATTTACATGCTGTAGCTTCATAAAAGCACTAGAGCCACTAGAAGGTGTAATATCTATACCCCTATCATCAGTGGTATGGTGATAATTAGTAGCCGTTCCAGGTCCGGCAGTTTCTATATACCTAAGAGTTACATAAGTAGAGGGTACATTAAAACTAATTGCATTACCCGTTGTATGGGCTATATAAATACCGTTATCTACCTGCCCATCGACTGAAAAATAGTTTGCAGTATTATCCCAACTAATACTTGCCAACTTTACTTGTGCATCGTAAGCACTGCTCCATCCTGTAGCCGAACCATGCGCCGCAGCAGTAGCCCTTTTAATAGAGATTCTTCCGGCTGCTGTGTCAGCATTTCCGCTCTTACCTGGAACAAGGCCTCCGTAAGTCCCGCCAGCGACCCAGATAGTGTCACCAGGATTAATTGATGTCCAGGTGATATTAGTTACATTGCTCCATGCACTTGTCCAGCTTGTGCCATTACCTCCAGCACCAGCGCGTACATACCAGTCCGCAGCTTCTACGCCATAACTTAATATGCTTAGAAACAACAATGCTGATAGCTGCTTCAATGGAAATACCGTTTTTTTGCCTTTTTTTGTAACTATGTGTTGTATCAAAAAAGGATGTTCTCGTAAGACGCTCTACAAAGATATCCATTAATGTAATCTTCTTCGTGGAAGCGTGAGCCTTTATTTTAGGTTGTTCGTAATATAGTGTCATAGATTATGCCATTTCGCAGATATTATTTGTAATATAACAATTAGTTAGTAATTCGCATGAAGTTTGTTGGTTATCGATACTCGACAGATCAACAAGCTTCACTTACCAATCTGAAGTAGCCGACGGAGACTGGCTTCGCCCAATGCGATGCCAGCCCCATCGGTATGCCGTTTAAACGGTCATTGACCCGTTATTAATAGCCATTCCCAAAGGCTGACATATTCGAACTGGCTTTATATGCCGAGCCAGTCCAGGTAGCGGGTAAGCTCGTCAGGGTGGTGGAAGCACTCGATTCCAAAGCCCCCGTTCCCGATCCCAATAGGTCAAGGAATCTAATTTGCCCTTTCGATCCCAGTATCGCAATCCAATAAGGCTGGGCTGCGGTAACAGAGGCTACGGGAACCGGTACCGAGTTCCACGCTCCAGACTTAAGCGTACTCAATTTACCTTGAGCGACAAGAGCCCCAGGGTGACCGCTATTGTCCTTATAAACACCGGCAACCAGTTCCGTTGCAGTTGAGCTTGCATCCAGATAAACCTGCACAGTGGTTACTACGCCGGTCTTCTGAGGTGTCGTCCGGTATGCTTGCGCTGTACCCTGCGGTTTATAATCGACCCAAGGCTCTTTGGTTTTGTCGCCCATAACAAACTGCTGCGGATTTGAAACACTGACTGCAGTCTTTAAGTTGTAAGTGACTTCTGTTGCGGTCAAAGCCCGATTATAAATGCGCACCTCATCAATATAGCCTTGAAAATACTCGCCCCAAACACTGTTTCCACCGATGCGCAACGCGCCTGTGGATTGCTGAATCAGGCCAGTCTGTGCTTGCTTGGCAACCTCTACACCATTCACATAAATCCGCTGATATTGCCCATCATAGGTTGACACAAGATGTGCCCACTGATTTGCCGGCAACTGGCTGGGACCTGATATGACGCGATAACTTCCATCATTGAAAGAAGAAAGAGGTACATTGGCATCCTCATTGGCATAGAGGTTATAGACCGCCCCTCCGGACTTTTCCTTCGAGAATACAGTTTTTCCGCCGGTAGTCAGGGATGTTGGATACACCCATGCCTCAAGGGTCATACTGGTTGAAAGATCCAGTGCTGCGCTGTCATTGACTGAGACCCAAGCATTCGTACCATTAAAACTCAGTGCATTTCCACTATGACCGTTGGTTATTCTGGTTGCATTACTAATAGTGCCGAGGTTACCTTGACCCGATGCATCCGCAACAGTAGTGCCACTGACTTCATCAAAGCCATAGGCTGCCACCAAGCCGGTATTACTGGTGCCCGTAGTCGTAGTTGTTCCCGTAGTTGTTCCCGTAGTTGTTCCTGTCGTTGTAGTCGTTGGAGCTGTTACGGTAATCAGGTTCGGATAGGTCTTGGTGATGCTTCCGCTGGATCCGGTTACCGTCAGGCTTACACTATACGTCCCTGGGGTCGCATAGGTCGCTGTGGTAACTTTAGCTGTTGTGTTCGTGACGGTAGGCGTGTATGAGCCGGGAAAAGACCATGCCCAACTGGTAATGGTCCCCGTTGTGACAGGCGTAAAATCCACTGCCAAAGTCGCGACACCACTGGTTTTACTTGCTGTGAAATCCGCCGTTACTGCCGTCGTCGCGACCGGCACTGTCATGCTGGACTCATTGGAATAAGCGCTCTCAACGGTCTTGGTCGAATCATAGGCCTTCACAGCGAAATAGTATTTGGTACCCGCTTGTAGACCCGATACCGCGGAAGTAGTTGTGTTGCCTACATCAATGGTTGAGGTGTAATTGCCGCTGGTTTGTCCGTAAGCTACTTTATATCCCCCCACGCTCGATGACGCACTGGCATTCCAGGCGAGGTTTGCACTTCCAGCGAATAAATTGCCACTGAATAAAAACAGGGCGAGCCCGGCCAACAGAAAATGAGGGAACAGCTCACGCAAGGAGGTGTTCGTAAGATAATTTTTCATAATAGATTCCATAGTCCTCTTAATTGGATTTAAAGACGTAGGGGGTAATGCTAGGGGGCTGAGACAAGCTAAAGACCGCTTCCGAAAAGCGGATTAGGGGCGAAAGCAAAAATACCAATTTAGTCGATTTATTCATAATGTTACCTCTAATACATAAGACCATTAATTTACGAGACATTCGATGTCTATTTTTTATATCATATTGAATTATATTGAAAATTTATAAGAATCATATGATCCATTTCATCCATGCAAAAGGATTTCTATAAGACCCGCCTAAAGTGTAACGTAGAAAAATCACAAAAATCGTGAAGTCTCTTCCATTTTATCCATGCGACATTATTTCTATATAATTCAACTAGAGTGTATTGCTGGAATATTAACGTTTTCTTAAGTATACGTACTATTACTTACATATTTTTACGTAGATAATAGCGCGTAACTATTGACACTTGCTGGACCGCCCCTATGTCGTTAGCCGCTTCACTGAAATTAATTTACTCACCAGGCGGCTCAAATCAGGACGTCCCATTTGAGCAATATTTGGCTATATATTTCTATATACCCCGCTTAAAGTGTATTGATCAGACATTAACGCTTGCTTAAATTACGTACTATTAGTTAGATGTTTTTACGTAGGCAAAAGTACATAGGTATTAGTGCTATTTGACAGTCAATATGTCGTTAGGTAGCCTATTGAAATGACTTTACTCATCAGGCGGACCAAGCCAGGACGTCCCATTTGAGCGCAATTGGGTTACGTTCCAGTGTGACCTCGAGCCAACACCGCTTTCTTAAGGGGTTAGTGGCGACGAAGAAGCGAAAAATGGCGCTAATAGATCTCGGAAAAGATCGTTTGTTGTGGCAATTCAGCATGTTCGGCTTTAGCATCTTACTCATCTGGAAATTCCATGACTAAAAAACATACCTACGGACAGATTTTAAAGTCTTCGGCGTTGATCGGCGGTTCGTCAATGCTGAGCATCATCATTGGGATCATTCGCACCAAGGCTATGGCGATGTTGCTGGGTCCGTCCGGGGTCGGCTTGATGGGCCTGTACGGATCGATTACCGACCTTACGATTAGCGTTGCCGGCATGGGCATTAATAGTAGCGGTGTGCGGCAGATTGCCGAGGCCGTCGGTTCGGACGACACGGAGCGGATCGCGCGAACTGCCGCAGTGCTGCGACGAATATCGATCTTGCTCGGAGTGCTTGGCGCCGTTTTTCTTATAGGGTTTTCCGGGCCGTTGTCGAAGCTGACTTTTGGCAACGACCAACATGCTACTGCTGTAGCGCTACTGTCAATTGCTGTATTTTTCAATCTAGTCTCCGCAGGTCAGGGCGCATTGATACAAGGCATGCGCAGAATCTCAGATCTCGCCAAGATGAGTGTACTGGGGGCGCTTTTCGGGACGCTCATCAGCATCCCCACGGTATATTTTCTCCGCGAAGAGGGGGTAGTAATATCGCTCGTGCTTGTCGCCGCTATGACGCTCCTCACGTCATGGTGGTACAGCCGAAAAATACAGACACAAATGCATACAGTGTCGGCTTCTCAAGTGGGGCAGGAAGCAGCGGCCCTGTTGAAGCTCGGTTTCGCATTCATGGTCAGCGGCTTGTTGATGACTGGAGCCGCCTATGCGGTGCGCCTCATAGTCGTTCGCAAAGTCGGCTTCGACGCAGCAGGATTGTACCAATCGGCTTGGGCGCTGGGTGGACTCTATATCGGATTCATTTTGCAGGCGATGGGGGCAGACTTCTATCCTCGCTTAGCCGCTATCGCCAAGGACAATCCCGAATGCAACCGCGTGGTGAATGAACAGGCCCATGTCAGCATGTTGTTAGCAGGACCGGGCATTATAGCAACCCTGACCTTTGCACCACTGGTCGTCGCGCTCTTCTACACCCCTAAATTCGAAGGCGCGGTGGAAATCTTGCGCTGGCTATGTCTGGGCATGATCCTTCGCGTGATTTCCTGGCCGATGGGCTTCATTATCGTCGTAAAAAACGTGCAAAATCTCCTGATATTTTCGGAGCTGGCCTGGACTGTCGTCTACCTTGGTCTCGCCTGGGTCTGTGTGAGCTCTTTCGGTTTGAAGGGCGCCGGTATCGCGTTCTTTGGATCCTATGTTTTTCATGTGTTTATGATCTACGCAATCGTTCGGCGGCTCAGCGGTTTTCGCTGCTCCACCGCGAACTTGCAAACAAGTTTTCTGTTTCTTGGCTTGATCGCAGTCGTTTTCTGCGGCTTCTATGCATTGCCATTTTTGTTGGCGATGGTGGCCGGTACACTGGCTGTTTTACTAAGCGGTGTTTACTCGATTCAAGTTTTCCTCAATCTCATTTCACTGGATAGAATTCCGCGTCCGGTACTAAAGTCACTGCAATGGCTCCGTCTTGCGCCTTCTGGTTATAGCGGACTCAATGACTTGGAACCTATTTCCAAAACCGCGATAAGCGACTCAGTTGTGAAAAACAAGCTATTTGCAGACATAAAATGGTCAATATTGGCATTCATGGTTTGCGCTTTATTTTCCATGTGGATTTATGGGTATGACCGAGGCGCTGACTGGTCGGCCGAATTGGATTCTATTGAGTCGAAGCTTGAGATGTTACTGTCAATTTTTCATATTAAGATAAACAACGGAATTTGATCGTCGATCAATATCAATCCGTTTTAATTTTTTTGTCGCAAACACTGATCTTAAGCTGCCGTTATTACGATCATGGACGTTGCAATCTCGATCGTACCCTGCTCGCCTGACTTTATGCACAAGGCGATCACCCGCAGGTGATTTGAGCCGGACGCCGCATCAACGAGGGTATGGGCGAGTTTATCGCCGAACAAACTGTCAAGAGCATGATTGCTTCGAGCAGTTACATCAAAAGCGCACGATTGAATGTAATGTGCTCGGCCTTACTTTCAAGGAAAACCGTGCCTATCTACGCAACTCCAAGGTGGCGGACGACGTAATCGACGCGCTCAAGAGCAATGGTCTCCCACAAGCAGCTGACATCGATCGGCAGATGATTTCCAGAAAAAACGGATCAAGGGCGGTTACTTTATCGATGCCAAAGCGTGTTTTGATCGGGCCAGTCTGGAGCAGGCCGGCATTCGGGTTTGGCGCCTTTGATTTTGGTCGCGCCGGGGCCGGCAATATCGGTTCTCATAATGAAGATAAGCATCCTTTTAGGAACATGTCCGAGAATAGCGTTATAGATTTCTTGCATATAGCATGTAGCTTACAGACCAGGCATGCCGCGCTATATGTTATTTTTAATTTTCTATTCTCGAACAGTCCCCTAAGTATTCCCACTAATTGTGCCGGTGATTTTTTTCCTCTACTATGATCTTGCTTCCGCCATTCCAACGATTTTATTTAGGTTTATGGATTAGGACTCAGTATGCGTCACTCTCTGCTTTAAAACTTGAGCTTGACTGAGGTGCATTGGCGAAATTAAAACCAATCCTGTTGAAAAGTTGTAACAGAAGGCCAGGGGCTCTAAATCCAAAAAAAGCTAACTACCCAAGCAACATTATTAATGTTACATACAGCAGTTCGGCTTTTCTTTTTCTCACCAAACAAAATAGAAAGCTGAGGTAATTTATATGAAAACTCAACAAATATTATTAGCGGGCGCAACGACGATTATGTTACTAACAACGGGTCCTGTTTGGGCTGAACGTGGAGGAGAAAACAGGCCACATGTAGAGGCGCATGAACATGGGCATGGGCATGGAGATAGGCACGGACATGGGCATTGGCATGGGCATGTAAAGGCCCCTGAAATTGATGCTGCATCCGGAACCAGTGCGATCGCCCTGCTGGCGGGCGCTTTATTGCTAGCGGGTGAAAGGTCTCGGTCTCGACGCTCTTAACATTACTTGATGTTGAGCATTAAAACCGGATCAGAACATTGAAAGAATACAAAAATGCAGCATTAGCAAAACACCGCGTAGCTGCATGGAGTCAAGACATTGCGTTCACCTTGTCGTGTGCAAACGAAACAAAGAACAAAGTATGCGACAGGGTGGATGCAGGACGAACGCGAGCCGCCGAAGGACGATAACCGCTAGGTCATTTTTCACTGCTAAAATCGAATAGTTACTCTTATTAGCAAAAAAACATCTAGCTTCTGAAAAATCGACAAGCCCTTATTATTCAAAAAATTAACTAGGTTTAACGCATCCTGATTTGAACGTTTTTTGCGCAAGATGAGAATAGTGAATGATTTCTGAATATGTGATGCCAGTAAACATGCTCGTAACCTCGAAACGATTGGCTATTCGCTGGATGGCGCTTCTAGCGATCATGGCATTCGAACTGATAGTGATAACCGCCCGATATGAGGTGCCCCTCCTATCGGTCAATAATGCCGATTGGTCAGCGTGGCTGTTCCATTTTTCGAAAGAGATATGGTCGTTAAGTCTCTGGATTTTTTGCGCTTGCCTCCTTATCGTCAGCCCACGACTTAAGCTCATTCTCAGCAATTTACAGGAGCAGTCGAGCGATTATCGCTGGTTGGTTTGGCTGGCATTCCATATCCTCGCTTTCATTGCGTTCGCGATTATCACCGCACTTATATTTGAAACGCCCACCAATCCCGCTCGTCTGTCGCCCCCCTGGTTTACAGGTTGGTTTGCGTTGGCAAGCGCAACACTGCTGCTATGGCTGCTCGCCTTGGCTCCAGGCCATTTTTGGTTACGGCTGATTCGCCAAGAGCAGATGTCATTGTTCTTTGGATGCCTGCTGGGACTATGCGCCTGGATACTCATCGGAATGCTCGTTCGGCAAGAAGCCCCCCTCGGTCAAAAAGAATTTTGGAACTCTCTGGCCGTACCTACCCTACAACTCGTCCATTCACTGCTCGGCTGGGTTTATTCCGACCTCGTCTATCAGCCGGAGAGATTCTTATTAGGCACCGCCGATTTCCAGGTTGAAATCAGTTACGCCTGTTCGGGTATCGAAGGTATTTCCCTCATCATGGTATTTCTTGCAATCTATCTTTGGCTATTCCGCAAGGAACTGCGCTTTCCGCAAGCTTTCTGGCTTTTTCCTCTCGGGGTAATCACTATCTGGTTAGCCAACGCCCTACGCATCGCCATACTGGTTGTGATCGGAGCATCTTTTTCCTCTGAGATAGCGGCATGGGGTTTTCATAGGCAAGCCGGCTGGATAGCGTTTACCCTAATTGCACTCGGTGCAATTGCTCTGTCGAACCGGTTACAGTTCTTTGCCGCTACCCAAACGGACGTTCCAGTTAGAACCGCTAAACCTCTTGCCGCTGCCCTGCTCGTTCCCTTTCTGGTTCTGATGGCGGTTTCAATGGTGTCATCGGCTTTCTCCAGCGGCTTTGACACACTATATCCGCTACGCGTTGTAGCTATCGTCATAGCGCTTTACTATTTTCGCAAGGCCTATGCCGGCCTCGGTTGGCGATGGACTTGGCATTCACCGGCAATAGGGGCCGCGGTATTCATAATATGGATATTACTGGAACCGGATATTGACAGCAGCAAGACAGCGCTATCGCAAGGCTTGGCGGAGCTTACCAGCGGATCGGCGGCAGCCTGGTTGGTGTTTCGTGTACTCGGCTCGGTAATTACCGTGCCTTTGGCCGAGGAACTTGCCTTCCGCGGTTACTTAATCCGTAAGCTGATTGCGAAAGACTTCGAAAATGTACCGCTCGTGCAGTTCTCATGGTTTTCGTTCATGCTTACGTCGGTACTTTTCGGATTACTGCATGAGCGCTGGATTGCGGGGACCCTAGCCGGAATGTGTTATGCATTGGCCCTTTATCGCCGCGGACAGATTGGCGATGCCGTCATTGCCCACATGACGACTAACGCACTGATTGCCATTTTCGTCCTGACCCAGGCACGGTGGTCTTTATGGTCATGAAAGTCTGTCAGGAGAAAAAACGTAGGATAGATCACGCGCTATTCAATCGTCCGGCGGTTCGGTTTTTTCATAAAGGAACGGCTTCAGTCTATTGACTGTTTGCATCAAACTCCCTTGAAGGCCGCCAAGAATACATAGACACGCCATCTCCACAACTTTTGAGCATAACGCTATGGATACACGAAAATCTTTTCTCATTGTCGGCGGTGGTTTGGTCGGCTTGGCAACCGCTTATCGGCTACAGGAGCGATTCCCGCTAGCCAGCATCACCTTGCTTGAGAAAGAGGCTGGCGTAGGCGCGCACCAGAGCACGCACAACAGCGGCGTATTACACGCAGGCCTCTATTATGCGCCCGGCTCGGCCAAAGCTAAATTAGCCGTAACCGGCATCCGGCAAATGACAAAATTTTGCCGAGAGGAAGGTATCGCGCATGAAATCTGCGGCAAACTCGTGGTGGCCGTGACTCCCGAAGAATTGCCGCGATTGGATGAATTACTCCGGCGCGGTATCGCCAACGGACTACAAGGATTACGGAAAATCGAAACCACTGAAATGCGCAAAATCGAGCCGCATGTCAACGGTCTCGCCGCCGTGCATGTGCCGGAAGAAGGCATTGTCGATTACCGACAGGTCTGCGACCGACTGGCTTTGCGCATTCAAGAACGAGGAGGCCGTATTACCACAGGCGCCAAAGTAACACGCCTTGAGCGCAAAGCCGGCGCCTGGGTCGCCACCACGCAGACAGCGGAATTCGATGCCGACTTCCTGATCAACTGCGCCGGGTTGCACTGCGACCTCGTGGCTAAGCAGGCGGGCGAACAGCGAGATATACGAATTATTCCATTTCGAGGCGAATACTATAATCTCAAGCCTGAGGCCCAACATCTGGTGAAAAATCTGGTTTACCCCGTACCCAATCCGCAATTCCCGTTTCTGGGTGTCCATTTCACACGGATGATTCAAGGCGGCATCGAGGCCGGCCCGAATGCGGTTCTCGCCTTTGCTCGCGAAGGTTATCAATTAACTAAATTTAACGGCAGTGACATGCTGGATATGCTGTTTTTCCCCGGCTTATGGCGTTTCCTCCGTAAATACCCTGCTATGGCATGCACAGAACTGATCCAATCATTCAGCAAAATACACTTTTGTCATGCGCTGCAACGGCTTGTGCCTGACATCCGCACATCCGACCTTGTGCCCGGCGGCGCGGGCGTCCGCGCGCAAGCCATGAAGCCTACAGGGGATTTCGTGGATGACTTCCATCTGCTAGTCCGTCAGGACGCCTTGCATGTTCTTAACGCGCCAAGTCCTGCCGCTACAGCTTCACTGGCAATTGGCGAGCACATCGTTAATCAATTACCGATTTGAGGCAGTTATGAAGAAGATTCGACTCGGAATCACTAATGGCAAAATTTTCGGTCCTGTCTCTACCGAAAACGAAAGGGTTGCGAGTGTATGGGGCGTCAAAACGGTACTGAGTGAAGCAGGCAGAAGCTCCCATTCAGTAGGTTTGGGGGACGAAATAACTCTTCTACCTGCTTTCAAAAATGGTAGACTTATTGTTGAAAATTTTGATTCGTTCCTCGACGAACACTTGCGCTGCCTAGCGGCTCAAGCAGAGGCTATTACGATTGGATACACCGCTGCTGAAACATTGACATCCTGTCATGGCATGCTGAATTGGAACCTTTGGAATTCAGCTTATTGGTTAACAACTTAATGAATTAACGCAACGATTATGAATACATTCACCTTAAAGAGTTTGATACCTTCATATTACGGTCGCAGTCTCGGGGCGATTTTTTTCGGCTGCATACTTTTGCTGTCCAATCAGACTTCCGTTCTGGCAGGCAGTGTTTACCGCCTAAATCCTGGCGACAAGCTGGAAATCACCGTTTGGCAAGAGGAAAACCTGAAACAGGAGGTCGTAGTGCTGCCGGATGGCACGATCTCTTTTCCCTTGGTCGGGCACGTCCCCGCTGCCGGTAAAACGACTGAAGACCTGGTCAGGTTATTGCAGGAACGCCTTGATAAATTCATCCCTGACTCCGAAATAAACGTCAGGCTGCTTGCCGCAGAGGGCAACCTTGTTTATGTCACCGGCGAGGTCGCCCATCCGGGGCAATTCGTAATGAAAGGCCCCATAGATGTGATGCAAGCCTTGAGCATGGCTGGCGGCTTAACGGCATTTGCAAAAAAGAACAGTATTATAGTTTTGAGGCGTCAAGCAGACGGTCAAACCAGATCCTTTCCTTTCGAGTACGGCGATGTGGAGGACGGCGAAAACATAGAATCGAATATTCTGTTACAAAGCGGCGATACTATTGTTGCGCCTTAAATCATTCCAGAAAAGCATGTACCGCAACCAAAGCATAGCCCTGCTTGTTCTAGCCTGTATTGTTCCCGGCAAAGACGTAGCTGCCGCCGAATGGGCTTTGAAAGGTTCCTTGGATCAACAGCTGTTGTATAACGATAATATTTCCTTGAGCACTATTCGAAAAGAGTCTGTTGCCGGATACCATTTGGCGCCAAGTTTACAAGCCACCAGAAAAACAGGGTCGCTGGATGTTGGCTTAGAAGGCCAAGGCGATATTCGTCGTTACGATGATTCACGCTGGGATTGTAATAACTATAATCTAGGTTCGAACAATGGTTATCGGGCAAAGCGCAGCGTTTTTAGTTTAAGCGGCGGGTACTCCGTTAGCTGTTCCTATTCTCAACAAATCACGGATACAGGACTGCTTGTGCCGACCAGCCAGACTGAAAACTATCGTGTGGCACCCTCGTGGGCTTGGCAGTGGACATCACGGGATCAGTTGATCCTGGGCACTTCGTACTCCAAGACAAGCTATAACAACTCACTTAACGGCAGCACTTCAAATATTGGCACCGGTTTCAGCGGGAATGATACCTACTCCGTTAACCTGGGCGGGAATCATGAATGGAGCCGCCGCCTCTCCCTAAATGAAAAACTTTTTTTTTCCAATGTCCAATACACTGCCGCAAACGCACCGATTCAAAACCTGTTTGGCTTTCAACTGGGCGCGAATTACAAAATCAATCACGACTGGGCCATAAGCGCAAGTGGAGGGCCATTGTGGGTTGATACCCAGCTGAGTTCGGATAGCACATCCGGTCAGAGTTCGTCGTTATCCTTGGGTAGTGTCGCTAATATCAATTTAAGCTATAGTACTCAGCTAACCCAATTCTCTACCGGTTTTTCCAACGCAGTTAACCCGAGCGCCATCGGCCAAACGCTGGAAACCAGCTCCACTTTCGCTAATTATTCATACCATTTAACCAAGCATCTTTTGCTGGATCTCACAAGTAATTATTCACGCAGCAAATCGATCGGCGGACAATCATTCGATAACTCAACCAATCAATTTAATCGGAGCTACTTCACTGTGGCTCCAGGCATTGCCTGGGAGCTCGCGAAAAACTGGAAACTCAAGGGCAGCTACGTTTACAGGTGGCAGGATTACCAGCAAGACATTAATTTTCAAAATTTAAATGTGGGAACCAGTGATTCTAACGCAGTGATGTTTTCAGTGGGCTATTCTTGGGATGGAATACGAGCTTCCCGTTAGTTCATTACACTGATCAGGCATATAGCCGCGCCAAGTTAACTCTTCGTGCCTTAGCCTTCAGCGCCCTCTGGGGCAAATAATTGTTAGCCTAATTGAATAAATGTCGCCGCCTTCAACACCGCTCGGCAGCCTTGCGCATTAATCACGCGACTTTTTTCGATTGATTTCAGTCAATAACTCAAGCTGTATCTCTTGTATCTGCACTAAACGCTCCCATTGATGAGAAAGCAGATGGTCAATTTTTTCATGGAGATGACGTATTTCCAGTTCAGCCTTCAGGTTAACCTGATAGTCATGTTGCGAACGGATCCGGTCTTTCGCTTCCTGGCGATTTTGACTCATCATAATAATCGGCGCTTGAATTGCAGCAATGCACGACAGCACCAGATTTAGCAGGATAAACGGATACGGATCAGCCGGTTTATCTAGAAACGCCAGCGTGTTCACTGCAATCCAAGCCGACAGAAACACAAAGAAAATAATTAAAAATTTCCAGCTCCCCCCGAAACTGGCAATCCGATCAGCCAAACGCTCACCGAATGTCCAAACCTGCTCAAATTCCATTTCTATATTTTTAGAAAGAAGTTCATGCTCACTAAGGCTGTGAAGCACCTCCTTCTCAAGCGATGTAAGCTCCCCGTTTTCTGTTTCGAGCAATGAATGAACATATTGACTCCGATACCGCCCTATATCCGATAAGCAAATAAAGCTATCGGAAGACCAATTCGGCACATCCACGCGTATTTGATTCGCAATCGATTCACGGACAACATCTCCGGAAAGCAAATCTTTGCAGGGAAACGTTTTTCCACAGACTGCGCAGCTAGCTTTTCGATGTTTTTGGTACTCCATCACAACCTCCAAATCACCTCAGTCCATACAAAAATATAATGCCACGCACTGCTTAGTTATGTGGCACACACTCTCATATTGTTACTGATACCTGCTCAGCCGATGCGACCAAATATAATCCGCCGACTGGTAATAAGCCATGTTTTCCGTGACCAGCGAGGCGGCTGCATCCATATCCAGCTGTTTGTGCGCGCCTAACGGATCGTCAATCACATCGACCTTTTGTTGAGGCGACAAGTACACCAGTTTATTGCCTTTAAACAAGCCCAGTTTCTGGTAATTACTAACCAATGCCCTGCCCTCGTCTTTGTGCATCTGCATAATATCGCGCCCATAAAACTGGCTTTCATAGTTGAGGTTTAAAAAA
>Ga0160177_112894_pt1 | contig 47491 bp, 52 predicted proteins | sample met4stb_FD_108563 | JGI IMG/M metagenome (GOLD analysis project Ga0160177, IMG submission 108563) | Synthetic bacterial communities of pure cultures from sediment of Lake Washington, USA, under low oxygen conditions - MT... | ecosystem: Engineered > Modeled > Simulated communities (microbial... >...
GCCAAATTTCTTTGTCAGCACTGTCGTGATCGCTGCCGTTAATGTTGTTTTACCGTGATCCACGTGGCCAATCGTACCTACGTTGACGTGTGGCTTGGTCCGTTCAAATTTGCCTTTTGCCATTTCTATAATCCTTTGCGTAATCTTTTTATCGATATAATTTTAATAAAATTTTATTAACTTAATTTCAAAAGTTTTATTTAACTTAATAAAACTTTAACACCACCTGCCATTAAAACCACTTAATTACCGCCTGCATTCATGGTGCCCATGGCGGGAATCGGACCCGCGACCTCTCCCTTACCAAGGGAGTGCTCTACCACTGAGCCACATGGGCGCTTGTCTTTTGACCACAACTTACCGCAGCCCTTTAACCCACGCTTACCAAATACCAACCTAGCAAGCCAAGTTATTCAGGAAACCCAGTTATCTGGAGCGGGCGACGAGGCTCGAACTCGCGACATTCAGTTTGGAAAACTGAAGCTCTACCAACTGAGCTACACCCGCATAGCCATCAAATCAACGTCAACAGGCTTAACAGCAACCGCTTACCGCACATACTAAATTACTAACAACTAAATTTTGGTGGAGGGGGAAGGATTCGAACCTTCGTACTCAGAGAGAACGGATTTACAGTCCGTCGCCTTTAACCACTCGGCCACCCCTCCTAACCGAACCCGCGATTATGCTGATTTTTTGACATAGTGTCAAATAAATTGAGCATATATTTAACGATTAAAATCTGGTGCGCCATACATTAAAACCAGCATACCAAAAACTTTAATCGCTTGTGGATTTTGAGTGAGAATTTGGTGCCGGATGTCGGAATCGAACTGACGACCTTCGCATTACAAGTGCGCTGCTCTACCAACTGAGCTAATCCGGCTTTTTCTTGAAGGCGTGACTATAACAATATTATTTATTATCGCCAAGCCCCTTTTTTAAAAATAAATGACTTTTATCATTTATTTTTCTTTAAGTATTACTTATTGCTATTTTCAGCACCTACTTAACAATGGTTAAGGTTGGCTTTTTCTTTTCTGTCGCAGTTGTTGATTTAGACGCCACATCAGAATCAACATTGCCTGAAACATTCTCCGCATTCATCTTGGTATCTATCTCAAAAAACATACCCTGCCCGTTTTCTCGCGCAAAGATACCTTTAACTGCATTCATCGGCACATACAAATTTTGCGACACCCCGCCGAAGCGCGCAGAAAACACAATCGCCTCATTATCCATATGCAAATCTTTTGTAGCAGAGTAGTTAAGATTAAGCACAATCTCCCCGTCCTTTACAAAAGCAATCGGCACTCGCGTTTGCGTGTTAACAGCCACCAATAAATGCGGGGTCAGATTGTTATCAACGCACCATTCGTGAATGGCGCGAATCATATAAGGTTTAGTGGATATTAAATCACTCATGTCTTTTAAACTTTAGTGAATAAGTTAAAGGGTCGAAGCAACGCAGCGACATTTCAATCTATTTGCGCATCGCTTTTTCTGATGGCGTCATCGCCTCAGCATACAAGGGGCGCGAAAATAAACGTTCCGCATATTTAAGCAATGGCGCAGCCTGATTCGGCAATTCAATACCATAGTGGCCTAAGCGCCATAACAACGGCGTTACAGCAACGTCCAACATGGAGTAATCATCGCCCAACAAATAACTTTGCTTGCTGAAAATCGGCACAATTTGCGTTAAATTATCACGAATCGTTTTGCGCGCCTTATCTGCAATTTCCTGGTTGTCAGATTCAACATCCTTGATATGAGCAAACAAATCTTTTTCAAAGTTATACAAAAACAATCTGGCACGCGCACGCATCACCGGATCCGCTGGCATTAATTGTGGATGAGGAAAACGCTCATCAATGTACTCATTAATAATGTTCGCTTCACTTAATACCAAATCACGTTCAACCAAAACCGGCACTGCGTTATACGGATTTAATACAGCCAAATCTTCCGGTTTATTAGCCAAATCCACATCAATCACTTCAAAATCCATGCCTTTTTCAAACAGCACAATACGACAGCGATGGCTAAATGGATCAACAGTGCCTGAGTATAATTTCATCATAATCTTTGTTTCTTTCTTAAATTGGAAATGCGTTTTAGCCGCTAATTCCGTTAATCATCAGTATCGGTGCATTTCGATTCAATGCTTACCGCCGATGCTAAAATATTTATTCACTGAAAATATTATTACTTAATATCCTTCCAGTATTCAGTTTTGAGTTTTTTAGCCAAAACTAAAAGCACCCCTAAAAACAGCAATACCCACCAGCCCATATGCTTGCGACTTTGCTTGCCAGGTTCAGACATAAAAGCCAAGTAATTCGTTAAGTCAGCAACAAATGCGCTATATTCAGCTGGATTTAATTTACCAGATTTAACCAACTCCAACTGATGCGTTTCATGATTAAGCACTTGCTCACCCTGCAACTCATATAACACATGCGGCATTGCTACCTTTGCATACACAACGTTATTCCAACCAGTTGGCGTTGTGTCATCGCGATAAAATCCGCGCATATAGGCATAAACCCAATCCGCTCCGCGTGCGCGCACTTCGACTGATAAATCTGGCGGCGTTACACCAAACCATTTTTTCGCTTCCGCTGGATCCATAGTCACTTGCATAGTGTCACCTACTTTTTCACCGGCAAATAATAAATTGTCTTTGATTTGCTTTTCGGTTAACCCAATGTCCATCAAGCGGTTATACCGCATGTATTTAGCACTATGGCAATTAAGGCAATAATTCACAAAAGTATGCGCGCCACGCTGCAATGAGGCCTGATCGCTCGGATCAATCGGTGCTTTCTCAGTAATCGCTGATTCGCTTGCCAAGGCGACGAGTGGCAAGAAAGCCAATAAAGTTAATAGTTTTTTCATATTATTTAGTCACTCTCTCTGGCACAGGCTTGGTTTTATCTTTTGCAGTGTACCAAGGCATTAAGACAAAGAACGCGAAGTAGACAACAGTAAAGATACGCGCAACCACTGTCGCACGATCTGCACCACCCAACCAGCTACCGAACTGTCCCCAGACGTTAGAGGGTACAGTGCCCAAATAGCCCAATATTAAAAAGCTGATCACAAAAGCTGCGAGCCATTTTTTATACAAAGCACCACGATAGCGAATCGATTTCACCTTACCTTTGTCCAGCCAAGGCAATAACGCAAATATCATTACCGATAAGCCCATTGCCGCCACACCCGGAAACTGTGAGTTAAAAATTGGCGGAACAGCTCTTAATATTGAATAGTACGGCGTGAAGTACCACACTGGCGCGATGTGTGCAGGCGTTTTAAGGGGATCTGCCGGGACAAAATTATTTGCCTCAAGGAAATAACCACCCATTTCAGGCGCAAAGAACAAGATGCTGGCAAACACCATTAAAAACACCACTACACCGACTAGATCCTTAACCGTGTAATAAGGATGGAATGGAATACCATCCAATGGAATACCCGTTTTCTTATCCTTGTGAGCCTTAATTTCTACACCATCAGGATTATTCGAACCCACTTCATGCAGAGCAACCAAATGCACAACAACCAAACCAGCCAATACAAATGGCAGTGCAATCACATGAAAGGCAAAAAAGCGGTTTAAAGTAGCATCGGATATTAAATAATCACCGCGTAGCCATTCTGATAAATCTGGGCCAATAAATGGAACCGTCGCAAACAAGTTCACAATCACTTGCGCGCCCCAGTAAGACATTTGTCCCCAAGGCAACAGGTAGCCAAAAAACGCCTCACCCATTAACACCAGGAAAATGCCGACACCAAATAACCAAATCAACTCACGCGGATTGCGATATGAGCCATAAATCAACCCACGGAACATATGCAAATAAATCACCACAAAGAACATGGATGCGCCAGTAGAGTGCATATAGCGGATGATATTACCGCCGAACACATCGCGCATGATATATTCAACTGAGGCAAATGCCAGTTGCGCATCCGGCTTGTAATGCATGGTTAAGAAAATACCGGTGACAATTTGCATCACCAGAATCAATAAAGCCAGCGAACCAAAAAAATACCAGAAATTAAAGTTTTTTGGCGCGTAGTATTCTGTTAAGTGCGCTTTAATAGTGCTGGTTACCGGCAATCTTGCATCTACCCAACCCATTAAACCTTTAGTTTCGCTTACGCCTGTTTTATCTTTAGCCATGATTATCCCTCCACTTTCGTATCATCACCAATGAGTAGAGTTGTTTCGGTTAAATATTGATAAGGCGGTATTACTAGATTAATTGGCGCAGGCGAACCTTTAAATACGCGCCCTGCCAAATCGAACCTTGAGCCGTGACAAGGGCAGAAAAAGCCACCTGTCCAGTTTTCACCCATATCGCCACCTGCTTGTAATTTTTCGGTTGGCGAACAGCCCAGATGTGTACAAATACCCACTACCACAGCCAAGTTAGGCTTAATAGAACGACTAGCATTTTTACAATAGGCAGGTTGTTGCGGCACTTCAGAATTCGGGTCAGACAGTTGATCATTGTGTTTAGCCAGATCCGCCGTCATTTCATCGGTACGATTAATAATCCACACCGGCTTACCGCGCCACTCGGCCGTAATCATGGAACCCGGCTGAATTTTACTCACATCCACCTCAACAGGTGCACCTGCAGCTTTTGCACGCTCGCTTGGCAACATGCTACCCACAAATGGAACCGCCACTGCCGCTGCACCCAAGGCACCAACACCTGCAGTCGCTGCAATTAGAAAGTTGCGTTTCTCTTGATTAACTTTAGATGGACTTGAAAATGATAGAACTTGCTCGTTGCTGACAGGATCTTTACTGACTTGGTCTTTGTCAATCTTGTTGTCTGACATTGTTTTCCTTTAACTTGCCTTTTTGGGGCAACGCTATTAATGATGGCGCTTAACTAACTTGACTAATTCACGTTAACTAATGGCCTTAACTGCAAAGCACGTGATTATACAATTCTTTGCAAAATAAACCAAACTTATTTTTATAAGCTATTGAAATATAAAGACTAATATAACGCAACACAATGACAAGCTACACTGGATTATCGCAATCAATAAAGGTGTGCTTTAAGCCAAACTTTTCGGCCAAATGCTCGCCCAATGCTTGTATGCCGTAACGTTCTGTTGCGTGATGGCCTGCAGATATATAAGAAATTCCCGCTTCACGCGCGATGTGTACCGTAGGTTCAGAAATTTCGCCGCTAATATAAACATCTGCGCCAGCCTCAACAGCTTGCTCTATATACCCTTGCGCCGCACCTGTGCATAATGCAATTTTTTGAATTGGCTGATTTAAATCGCCAATCACCAATGCAGTACGGTTAAGCGCTTGATTCAGCGTTGCAACAAAATCTTTAAGCGGCTGCGGCTGACTTAATTCCGCCAAAGCAATCAAATTAGGTTCGTTTTTGCTTTTCTGTCCTGCCCAGCGACTCACCGTTAAACCCAGTTTTTTAGCCAGCATGACATTATTGCCAAACTCCAGATGAGCATCCAACGGCAAATGGTAGGCCATCAGACTGATATCGTGTTGCAATAAGAATTGAATACGGCGTTTCTTAATGCCGATTATTGGCAGCGATTCACCACGCCAAAAATAACCATGATGCACTAATATGGCATCAGCACTGGCTTGCAAAGCCGCTTCCAGCAAATCATAACTAGCTGTCACACCAGTCACAATATGCTGCACTTCCGGCCGACCTTCTACCTGCAAACCATTTGGACAATAATCACTGAAGCGCTCGGGTTGCAGCAATTGATTTAAATAGTTGTTCAAGTCGTCTAATTTCATGTGTATTCACCGTTATTTCACCTATACTTATATCCATAACATTTTAGCAGCTTAAAACATGCAAAGAATCTGGCTTATTTTTGCGCAATCGGTCACTGCCTGCCTAGGCATATTGTTTGTATTGCGATTATTCTATCCGCAACTGTTAATAACGACGCAGGAACCTATCACCATTAAACAGGTTGGGTCCAACCTAAAAGCTAGCACTGTCAGCCCCCAAACCTCATCCAAAGGCAGTTATAGTGATGCCGCAAAAAAAGCCATGCCAGCGGTGGTGAATATTTTCACATCCAGTCAAAAAACTGCTGTTAATCCTCAACAGCAGTATAAGGATGACCCTTTATTCAGGCATTTTTTTGGTGATCAATTAGACAATGAAGATGAGCAACCGGATAGCAGTCTTGGCAGTGGCGTTATCGTCAGCGAACAAGGTTTAATCTTAACCAATGACCACGTTGTGGCCAGTGCAGATGAAATTGAAATTTTATTATCGGATGGCAGAAAATTACCGGCAAAAGTTGTCGGCACTGATCCTGAAACCGATTTGGCCGTCATTAAAGTAGAGGCAGACAAACTACCTTCCATTACTTTTGCTGCAACCGATAAATTAGACGTGGGTGACGTGGTTTTAGCCATTGGCAACCCGTTTGGAGTTGGCCAGACAGTAACGCAAGGCATTGTGAGCGCGCTTGGACGCAACCACTTGGGCATTAACACTTTTGAGAATTTTATCCAAACTGACGCATCCATCAATCCTGGCAACTCTGGCGGCGCACTGATTGACACTGAAGGCAATTTAGTCGGCATTAATAGCGCCATTTACTCACGTAGTGGCGGATCAATGGGTATCGGTTTCGCCATTCCCGCAAGCCTGGCTAAACAAGTGATGGAACAAATTGCCTTAAGTGGCAGCGTAACACGCGGCTGGATTGGGATTGAGGCGCAAGATATTACACCGGAATTAGCCGAGTCATTCAAGCTGGACAAAGTACAAGGCTCATTAATTGCAGGCGTGTTGCGCGATAGTCCAGCTGACCTTGCCGGCATCAGATCTGGTGATGTGCTACTGGCTATTAATAATCGAGAAGTGACTGATAGCAACAGCATGCTAAACATCATTGCCGTGCTAAAACCGAATGAGAAAGCGGTATTAACACTGGCCAGGAATCAAAAAAACATTAAAGTCGAGGTAGTGATTGGCAAACGACCAAAACCAATTGCGATGAGAAGGCAAAACTAAACATTAGTTAGACTTTAAGATTCAGGTAGATTTTATGGAGTTAGATTTCGGTACTGTATATTTTGCCACTACGATACCCATCTCATACAAAAGCCATAATGGCACTGCCAACATAAATTGCGAAATAATATCCGGCGGTGTAAAAATAGCACCTAAGATAAAAGCCCCGACAATCACATAACTACGTACCTCTTGAAGCTGTGCAATACTCACCCAACCAAAGCGTGCGATCAACACCACTGCAATTGGCACTTCAAACGCCAAACCGAACGCCATAAAAAGCGTTAAAACAAAATCTAAATACTCGGCAATATCCGTCATCACGGCAACTCCAGCGGGCGCGCTGTGTACAATAAATCCGAACACCGTTGGGAAAACGGCGAAATACGCAAATGCCATCCCAATCACAAATAACAAGCTGCCTGCCACAATCACCGGCACCATCAGTTTTTTTTCGTGACTGTATAGGCCTGGCGATATAAACGCCCAAATTTGATACAGCGTATGCGGCAATGAAATGACAAAAGCCGCCATCATTGCCACTTTCATTGGCACAAAAAAAGGCGTGGTCACCGCAGTAGCAATCATCTGACCGCCTGCTGGCAACTTGGCCAACATAGGCTCCGCCAGCAAAGCATAGATTTTATTGGCGAAAGGAAACAACCCAATAAACACAACAACAAAACCCAAGACGATTCTGAGTAATCGATTGCGCAACTCAATTAAGTGCGAAATAAATGATTCGGTTGGAGTTGCCATACGCTTTAACGTCCAACTTTCTCAGCAAGGTTTTTAGGCTCACTAATTTTTTTATGTTTTTTAACGGATTCCTTTTCTAATCCAGTTAATGCTGCTTCAACTAGCGCTGGTTTCTTATCAAAATCCTTAGCTGCCGTTTTAACTGGTTTTGTACGTGACTTACGGACAGTTGCTGGTTGTTGAGTTGCCTCCTCAACTGGCGCAAGTCTTGTTTCATTCACATTAGCAATTGAATTTTCAATCTTAGCCGCTTCTTGCTGTACATTTTGTTCTGTACTGATTACTGCCTGCTTAATTTCTTCCTGTAATTTTTGCAATTCCTCAAAGCGAAACTCACGATTCACTTCTTCTTTCACCTGAGCCGCATAACGTTGCATACGTCCCGTCAGTGCGCCAATCGTACGCGCCACTTTAGGTAGTTTTTCTGGACCAATCACTAATAAAGCAACAATGGCAATGACGAATAATTCTGAAAAAGAGATACCAAACACGGTTAAGTTTCAGTCCGCAAATTTATTGCTTAGTCTTACTGGTCACTTCACCTTCGACGGTTGTGCCATTTTCTGCGTTCTTGGCAACTTTATCCTGCTCGCCTTTGCCTTGCTCGTCTTGCATGGCTTTTTTAAACTCATTGACTGCGCCACCTACATCACTACCCATGTTGCGTAATTTTTTTGTGCCAAATATCAATACGACAATCAATAGAACGATTAACCAATGCCACAAACTGAATGAACCCATGATGCTCTCCTGAACTTAACTATTGAGTTAACTGCATTTTTATAGCGAATTAATTGCCGCCAAATACGTGAATGTGGATATGAAATACTTCCTGACCGCCTTCACGCCCCGTATTAATAAGCGTTTTAAAACCAACCAAACCTTGGCTTTCTGCCAGCTTAGGCGCCAACAACAAAGCTTTACCTAATAACGGCTCATGCACGTCTTTGCAGTCTTTCAGCGTTTCAACATGCAGTTTTGGCACAATTAAAAAATGTATCTTTGCCATTGGTTTAATGTCATGAAAAGCAATAAAATCATGATCTTCATAGATTTTTTTGGCTGGAATATCGCCATTAATAATCTTACAAAAAATGCAGTCTGTACTCATGCTATTTAACGCGACTTTCTTTCTCCGTGATGCCAGACAAACCTTCGCGGCGCGCCAGTTCATCTAATATATCTTGCGGTTTCAAACCCGCATGGCTCAACATAATCAAAGTATGAAACCACAAATCGGCCGTTTCATAAACAATCTCTTCTTTATTGCCGCCCTTGGCTGCAATCACCGTTTCGGTCGCTTCTTCACCAATCTTTTTAAGTATGCTATCCATGCCCTTAGCATACAGTTTCGCCACATAAGACGATGCTGGATCTGCGGTTTTACGCTGTTCCAGCAATTCTGCTAATCGGTTTAATACATCGTTCATGTGCTTTAATCTTAAAAGTAATCAATCGTGATAAATGGTTTGGGGATCTTTAATCACCGGCTGATCAATTAACCATTTGGCTTGCGAGTCTTTATCTTGCTCTAATTTTTTAAAAAAGCAATTGTGCCGACCAGTATGGCAAGCGATGCCCCCGATTTGTTCCACTTTAATCAAGATAACGTCTTCGTCACAATCCAGGCGAATTTCGTGCACTTTTTGCGTATGGCCAGACTCTTCACCTTTGCGCCATAATTTATTGCGCGAACGTGACCAATATACGGCCTGTTTAGATTCATTGGTTAACTGTAAAGCCTCGCGATTCATCCATGCGAACATTAACACGCGTCCCGTATCAACCTCTTGTGCAATCACAGGCACCAAGCCGTTGGCATCCCAATTAATTTCATCTAGCCAGCTCAAAGTCTAACCTCTATTTTGTGGTCGCGCATATACTCTTTAGCCTGTTGCACTGTGTATTCACCATAGTGAAAAATACTGGCAGCGAGCACTGCATCCGCACCGCCAATTGTGACGCCATCTACCAAATGCTGCAAATTACCCACACCGCCTGAAGCGATTAATGGCACATCTACGGCATCGCTAATGGCTCTGTTGAGAGGGTTATTAAAGCCAATTTTTGTGCCGTCTCTATCCATACTCGTGACCAGCAACTCGCCTGCACCAAGATTTACCATGTGCTGTGCCCATTTGACCGCATCCAACCCAGTGGCTTTGCGACCGCCATGTGTGAACACTTCCCATTCGAACGGCTGATTGTCTACTTTTTTAGCGTCAATGGCTACTACAATACATTGCGAACCGAATCGCGCAGCGGCATCTTGCACTACCTGTGGATTCAACACGGCAGTAGTATTAATACTAACTTTATCGGCACCTGCATTTAAAAGACGGCGTACATCTTCTACCTCACGCACACCACCGCCTACAGTCAGCGGAATAAATACTTGACTGGCGACTTGCTCAATAATATGTAAAATCAATCCACGGTTGTCAGAGCTGGCGGTAATATCTAAAAATGTGAGTTCGTCCGCGCCCTGATCATCATAGCGCTTGGCAATTTCAACTGGATCGCCTGCATCGCGCAGCTCTAAAAAGTTGATGCCTTTTACCACGCGACCATCGGTCACATCCAAGCAAGGAATGATGCGTTTTGCTAATGCCATTAGCTTAGTGAATCTGCAAGACTTTGTGCAGCAGCAAAATCTAATGTGCCTTCATAGATTGCACGACCTGTAATCGTACCAATAATGCCCTCGCTTGCCACCGCGCACAGCTTGCGTACATCATCTAAATTGGTTACACCGCCAGAAGCAATAACGGGAATAGTGAGCGCTTGCGCCAAGGCAACTGTCGCCTCAATATTCACGCCGGTTAACATGCCATCGCGGCCAATATCCGTATAAACAATCGCATTTACGCCATAATCTTCAAATTTTTTAGCCAAATCAATCACATCATGCCCAGTGAGTTTTGACCAGCCATCAATCGCTACTTTGCCATCTTTTGCATCTAAACCGACCATGATTTGGCCAGGAAAAGCATAGCAAGCTTCATGTAAGAACCCAGGTGTTTTAACGGCTGCGGTGCCAATAATGACGTAATCAATACCATCATCCAGATAGCGCTCTATGGTTTCCAGATCACGAATACCACCGCCTAACTGAATAGGAATCTCGCCTTTAACTGCGCTTACTATAGATTTAATCGCGCCTTCATTAACGGGCTTTCCTGCAAATGCGCCGTTTAGATCGACTAAATGTAAACGTTTGCCACCTTGGTCAACCCAATGTCGCGCCATCGCGCCTGGATCTTCTGAAAACACGGTGGATTCTTCCATAAGGCCTTGTTTTAAACGTACGCAGTGGCCATCTTTGAGATCAATTGCAGGAATAATGAGCATGATTGTTATTGATTAAAATTACAAAAAAGTTAATTGAAGATTTTGGCTTACAAGCGTTAATCTATTAAGGTTTCCAATATACAAAATTACGCAGCAATTGCAAACCAGCTTGCGCACTTTTTTCGACGTGGAATTGTGTTGCAAATATATTGTTGTGTGCAACGACACTGCAAAAACGCTCCGGGTATTCGGTTTCGCCTACAGTTATAGCAGCATCCAAAGGAGCGGCATAATAACTATGTACATGATAAAACCGCGTGGCATCTGCAATATCCTGCCACAGTGCATGTGGTTTAGCTTGGCCATTTGTTAATTGATAGACTTCATTCCAGCCCATGTGTGGAATTTTCAATTTTTCATCATTCACCACCTGATGAGCAGCAAAGCGCTTTACATCGCCTCTAAATATACCCAATCCAGCTGTATCACCTTCTTCTGAATGGTCGAACAGCAACTGCATACCAATACAAATGCCTAAAAATGGCTTGTTGGCTGCAGCATGCAAAACAGCGCCGCGCAAGCTTCTACTGTCCAATTCGCGCATGCAATCTGGCATCGCGCCTTGACCAGGGAAAACTACTCGCTCTGCTTTATCAATGACTGAAGCATCGCTGGTGACTACAACCGATTTACCGTGTGCAACATGCTCAACCGCTTTCGAAACAGATCGCAAATTGCCCATACCGTAATCAACGACTGCAATATCTATTTTAGTCATGTGCTAATTTAATCAATTATTGGTATCGCAGCGCTTATAAGCTGCCTTTGGTAGATGGCATAATGCCTGCCATACGTGCATCAGCAGTAACCGCCATACGCAAGGCTCGCCCGAATGCTTTAAATATAGTTTCAGCCTGATGGTGTGAATTGTGGCCTTTTAAATTATCAATATGTAAAGTTACATTGGCGTGATTCACGAAACCCTGAAAAAAACTCGTGCACTAAATCGACATCAAACTCACCAATCGTGGCACGCGTGAATTGGCAATTAAACTCCAAACCCGGACGGCCTGATAAATCAAGCACCACGCGGCTTAAAGCCTCATCAAGCGGCACATAAGCGTGGCCATAACGATTAATGCCTTTTTTATCGCCCACGGCTTTCGCAAATGCCTGGCCTAAAGTAATACCAATATCTTCAACGGTATGATGTGCATCAATATGCAAATCACCCTTTGCCTGAACGTTAATATCCATCATGCCATGACGTGCTATCTGATCTAGCATATGGTCTAGGAAACCAAGCCCTGTATTAAATTGCGAAGCACCATTACCATCAATGTTAATGGAAACAGTAATTTGGGTTTCTAGGGTGTTGCGTGTGATGTCGGCTTTGCGCATGAATGAGCTACTTAAATGAAAACAATCAATAATTTACCCGTATTTTAACTCAAACTAAGCCTTAGGCGCAAAGGCGCCTTAAATAAACACAGCAAATAAAAAAGCCGACTAAATAGTCGGCTTTTTACCATGCTAAATATATCTTAGCTTGAAAAGCTATTACTCGGCAGCAGCTTCCGGTGCTGGAGTAGCTTCAGCAGCTGGTTCAGCTGGAGCCGCTTCAATTGGCGCAGCTTCTTCAACTGCAGCAGGCGCTTCAGTCGCTGGAGCCACTTCTTCAACAACTGGTGCATCAACAGGAGCTTCTTGAGCTGGCTTATTACCAGTCAATAGATACAAACCCAGTAATACAGCACCTGCGATTAATGCCCATGGCAGGTATTTACCAAGACCACCAGCTGCTGCTGAATTACCACGTGCTAAACCTGTGATTTCAGCTGCTGACGCTGCTGGATCTGCTGCACCGTAAATCGCTGCACCTGCAACCACAATATCTGCACCTGCATCAACTACTTGACGAACTGTTGCCGCTTTAACACCACCAGCAACAGAAACTTTGGCGCCAGTATTTAAACCAGTAATCAAAGCCAAGTCAGCAAAAGGTGTTTGGCCAGCAGCTTGTTGGTCCAAACCAGTGTGAACGCCAATGATGTGTGCGCCTAATTTCGCTACTTCTTTAGTACGTGCCACTTTGTCAGCAACGTTGATCAAGTCAACTTGTGCTTGTTTACCATATTTGTTAGCAACATCGATTACACCTTTGATAGTACCAAGATCAGCGGTACCAAGAACAGTAACGATATCTGCACCTGCTTTGTAGAATGGCTCAGCTTCGTAGAAACCAGCATCCATTGTTTTCAAGTCAACTAAGATTTTGTTGTTTGGAAATTTTGCACGCAATGTTTTAAGCAATTCAATACCATTGTGTTTGATGCAAGGTGTACCGATTTCTAAAATATCTACATGTGGTGCTACTTTAGTTGCCAATGCAACTGTTGCGTCAAAATCTAATGAATCTAATGCCATTTGGGTTTGTGCCATGGTGCCTATTCCTCCGAGCTCGCTAATAATTTAATAAAGGGTTCGATAAAATTATTTGATTAAAAAAATTAATATTCTGTAGTTATTTTGTTTTAATTCAAAGTAATTTTACAAAATACTATTTGCACATTCTGTACATTTCGACATCATAACCGCAATTGATTCAATATTTCAACAATTTGGTCATAATTTGATTATAAAACAAGTACCTTAGCGCACTTATGCGCCAGTTGAATCAGTTAACCTGATTGTAAAATCGTTGTAAGTGCCTGTATAAGACTATTCGATTGTGCATCTGTGCCAATAGTGATGCGGATATAGGGTGCTATTCTTGATGGTTTTTTAAAGTGCCGCACAATAATATTGTGCTCTCGTAACTTTGCTGCCAACTCTGCACCATCCACTGCTTTATGTTTTGCAAATACGAAATTGGCACCTGATGGCAAACTTTCGAAATTAAGTGCTTGCAAGTCATCAATCAATCGACTCCTTGTTGCGACTACTTTTGCACAAGTTTCTTCAAAATAGGCGCCGTCTTGCATGGCAGCAACAGCGCCCGCCTCGGCAAATCGATCAATCGGATAGGAATTAAAACTGTCTTTGACGCGAACCAGCGCTTCGATTAAGTCCTTATTCCCCAGCGCATAACCAACTCTTAAACCAGCTAACGAGCGTGCCTTTGATAAGGTATGCGTCACCAATAAATTTGGGTAAGTATTGATTAACTTAACCGCAGACTCCGTACCAAAATCCACATACGCTTCATCAATGACCACAACTGAGTGCGTATTTTGACGCAGCAGTTGTTCTATATCTGCAAGCGCCAATGGAATCCCTGTTGGCGCATTGGGATTAGGAAAAATAATACCGCCATTAGGTCGCGCATAGTCGTGGATATCAATATTAAATTGCTTATCCAATGCAATGGTTTCATATTGAATACCATACAATCCACAATAAACCGGGTAAAAACTATAGGTAATATCAGGGAATAGCAGCGGCTTGTCATGTTTTAATAAAGCATGGAAAACATGCGCCAACACTTCATCCGAACCATTTCCCACAAACACCTGACCAGGCTTTATATCAATCCCTTGCAAATTGAAGCTTTGTGCAATCGCCGTTTTGAGCTTGTCAGAGTTTGGGTCTGGGTAAAGTCTTAAACTATCAGCAGCTTCTAATTTTAGCGCCTCAATCACCTTAGGGCTTGGCCCATAGGGGTTCTCATTAGTGTTCAGTTTAACCAGATTATCCAGCTTTGGCTGCTCACCCGGAACGTAAGGCGTCAATTTATGGACAACATCACTCCAGAATTTACTCATGAAACAGTCCCATTATTTCAGGCGATATTCAGCTGATCTTGCATGTGCGGTCAGACCTTCACCATGCGCCAGCGTAGAAGCAATTTTGCCCAACTTCTGCGCACCTTCTGGAGAAACCAGAATCAGGCTGGAACGCTTTTGAAAATCATACACACCCAGCGGGCTTGAAAAACGGGCGGTGCGTGAGGTCGGCAACACGTGATTTGGTCCTGCGCAATAGTCTCCGAGCGCTTCACAGGTATCTCGTCCCATAAAAATAGCACCCGCGTGTTTAATCTTTTTGCTAATTTCAAGCGGGTTTTCCACAGACAATTCCAAATGCTCTGGCGCAATGTAATTACTAATGGCAATCGCTTCGTCCAGGTCTTTTGTAAGAATCAACGCACCACGATCTGAAATCGAAGTATTGATAATATCTTTGCGCGGCATAGTTTCTACCAATCTTTGCATGCTGGCAGCAACCGCGTCTAGAAACTCCGCATCCTGACTAAGTAATATGGATTGCGCTAATTCATCATGTTCTGCCTGGCTGAACAAATCCATTGCAATCCAGTCGGGATTAGTTTTTCCGTCGCAAATTACCAAAATTTCAGATGGTCCAGCGACCATATCAATACCCACCACGCCAAACACACGGCGCTTGGCAGCCGCTACGTAAGCATTGCCAGGCCCAACTATTTTATCCACTTGCGGAACAGTTTGCGTGCCATAAGCCATTGCCCCTACAGCCTGTGCGCCACCGATACAGAATACGCGATCAACACCCGCAATCGCCGCCGCTGCCAAGACTAATGCATTTTTTTCGCCATTCGGCGTAGGCACCACCATGATTAACTCTTGAACACCGGCCACTTTTGCCGGAATCGCATTCATTAATACTGAAGACGGATAAGCAGCTTTTCCACCTGGCACGTACAAACCGACACGATCTAAAGCAGTGACTTGCTGGCCAAGCAAAGTACCATCAGCCTCAGTGTAGCTCCATGATTGCGTCACTTGCTTTTCGTGGTAACTTTTCACCCTGTCAGCCGCCGCCTGTAGAGCTTGGCGCTGATCGTCAGGCAAGCTATGTAATGCCGCTTGTAACTCCGCCTGACTGATTTCCAGCTCAGCCAAACTGTTTGCGCTGGTTTTATCAAACCGGTTGGTATATTCCAGCACTGCGGCATCGCCACGCACTTTTACGTCTTTTAAAATATTGGCGACCACGATATCAACGCTGTCATCTTGAGCAGTTTCAAATGCCAGCAAGGCTTTTAAATCAACGTCAAATGTCGCCTCTTGTGTGGATAAACGTCTAATCTTCATTACTGAATACTTTCGAAATCTTATTTAATGGCTGTAGCAAAACTATCAATAATCGGCTGTAATTGCGCACGGTTGAGCTTTAACGAAGCCTGATTCACGACTAAACGTGAACTGATATCGCCAACCGTTTCCACCGCCTTCAGATTGTTGGCGCGCAAAGTGCCGCCCGTGCTGACCAAATCAACAATCACATCTGCCAAACCTACCAAAGGACCGAGTTCCATTGATCCGTACAACTTAATTAAATCAACATGCATGCCCTTAGCCGCAAAGTGTTCACGTGCAGTTTTAACATACTTTGTTACCACTTTAAGGCGCGCACCCTGACGGATACTGGCTTCATAATCGAAACCTTCACGCACCGCCACCATCATCTTGCATTTGGCAATCTGCAAATCTAACGGTTGATATAAGCCCTCTCCACCATGCTCATCCAGCACATCTTTACCTGCAATGCCCAAGTCAGCTGCGCCGTATTGCACATAAGTAGGCACATCCGTTGCACGCACAATAATCAAGCGCACATCATCGCGATTGGTTGGCAGAATGAGCTTGCGCGAAGATTCAGGATCTTCCAACGCATGAATACCTGCTGCAGCCAATAACGGCGTGGTTTCTTCAAAAATTCTGCCTTTTGATAGTGCTATCGTAATCATGGTTTTTGCTTATATTTTCAGGGTTTAAGTCTATTTAATTTATTGCGTTACTTAATGCGCACGGCGCACTTTTGCGCCCAATTTAGTTAACTTCTCTTCTAGATATTCGTAGCCACGATCTAAATGATAGATACGTTCTATTACCGTTTCACCTCTAGCCACCAAGCCCGCTAAAACCAGGCTGGCAGAAGCACGTAAATCGGTTGCCATCACAATCGCACCATCTAAAAAGTCTACACCTTGAACCAAAGCGGTATTGCCGTCAACACTGATATCCGCACCCAAACGCTGCATTTCCTGTACATGCATAAAACGGTTTTCAAAAATCGTTTCTGTGACCTTTGCAACACCAGTTGCAATCGTATTTAACGCCATAAACTGCGCCTGCATATCCGTTGGAAAAGCTGGGTGCGGTGCGGTGCGGATGTTCACACCCTTTAACTGACCATTGCTTTTCACGGTAATAGTATTTTCAGCCTTACCTACTTTTACTTCTGCGCCAGCTTCACGTAACTTTTCAATGACTGCATCCAGCAAGTCAGCACGCGCATTGAGTAGCTTCACTTCACCGCCTGTCATCGCTGCCGCCACCATGTAAGTGCCAGCCTCAATACGATCGCAGACAATGTTATGACTTGCACCATGCAGTTTTTCCACACCAACAATGGTGATGGTATCGGTGCCTGCGCCAGTAATATTCGCGCCCATTTTATTTAGGCATTCCGCTAAATCCACCACCTCTGGCTCTTTAGCGGCATTTTCTAAAATTGTTTTACCTTCTGCTAAAGTGGCCGCCATCATCAAATTTTCGGTACCTGTCACCGTGACCATATCCATATAATAACGCGCGCCCTGCAAGCGACGGTTAGGCAAATGCAATGTACTAGCCTGAATATAACCATGCGTGATATGTATTGCCGCGCCCATTGCCTGCAAGCCTTTGATATGCAGATCGACAGGGCGCGAACCAATTGCACAACCGCCCGGTAATGAAACGCGGGCAGTGCCGAAACGTGCCAAAAGCGGACCCAAAACCAGAATAGAGGCACGCATGGTTTTCACCATTTCGTAGGTCGCTTCAAATGATTGCACGTCACTGGCATCTAGGCTAACTTTGTCTGAATCGCGCGCAATCTTAACGCCCATGGTGTCTAACAATTTGATGGTCGTATCAATGTCTTTTAGTGCAGCCACACTGCTCAAATTCAGCGGTGTTTCAGCCAACAGTGATGCACATAAAATCGGCAACGCTGCATTCTTTGCGCCAGAAATCGTTACTTCGCCATTTAATGGAAAGCCACCTTCAATAATGAGCTTATCCAACTAAGCGGCCTCAGCCAATAACGCTTGCAATTCGCCGCTTTCATACATGGCACGCATAATGTCTGAGCCGCCTAAAAACTCGCCATTCACATACAACTGCGGGATGGTTGGCCAATTGGCATACTGCTTGATGCCTTCGCGAATCGCTTGATCTTGTAATACATCAACCGCTACATACTGCACATTACATGCCGCCAGAATTTGTGTCGCCAAGTTAGAAAAACCACATTGTGGAAATTTCGGGCTACCTTTCATATATAGAACCACTTTATTACTAGTGACCGTCTCTTTGATTTGCGCTTGTGCGTCCATTACTTACTCCTAAACTGAATCTAAAATCTTTATCTAAAATGTACGTTTCTATTGGTTGATCGCGTGCCACTTTTCTGGGGTATAGGTTTTCATGCCCAATGCATGAATTTCTGCACGCATACGATCTCCCAGTGCGGCGTAAACCAATTGATGCTGTTGCACCATATTTTTACCAACGAAAGCGGGGCTTACAATCACCGCTTCAAAATGCGTACCGTCATCACCCAGCACTTGAATATAATCACAAGGTAATCCTTGGGTGATGTAATTTTGTAACTGCGCTGCACTTAACATGTTTTATTAATCCACATACTTTACTAATCCGTGACTTTATCTTTGTATATTGCAAACTTTTAACTAACACTCTAAAAAGTTTAGCCTCTGAGCTTATAGCCAGATTTTAACATTTTTAAAGCTGCCCATGCTAACGCTAATAGGAAGCTGAACACGACGACTAAACTCAGCCACGGCGAAATATCGCTTTGTCCAAAAAAACCATAACGGAACCCATCTATCATGTAGAAGAAGGGATTAAATTTTGACACGGTTTGCCAAAATGGCGGTAATGAATGAATCGAATAAAACACGCCAGATAAAAACGTCAGCGGCATGATGACAAAATTTTGAAACGCTGCCATTTGGTCGAACTTGTCTGACCAAATGCCCGCAATAATGCCAAAAGTGCCTAGTAATGCGCTGCCCAATAATGCAAATGTAAATATCCATAAAGGGTGAACAATGGTCAAATCAACGAACCAAATAGCGACCAAATAAATGCTGATTCCCACCAAAAAACCACGAATGATTGCAGCCGCCAGAAAAGCGATAAAGAATTGCAAATAACTGAGCGGCGTCAACAATACAAATACGATACTGCCCATAATCTTCGATTGCACCAAGCTGGACGAGCTATTAGCAAACGCATTCTGCAGTAGCGACATCATAATCAGGCCCGGGATTAAGAATGCTTTGTATGGCACGCCTTTGTACACTTGTACATGATTTTCCAGCACATGCGAAAATATCAATAAATACAATAAAGAAGTTAATACAGGGGATGCTACCGTTTGAAATGCCACGCGCCAAAAGCGAAATAGCTCTTTTTTAAACAAGGTATAAGTGCCACGCCACTGCGGTGGAATCAAATCATCAATTAGATTCATACTGACCATTCTTGCCACCAACTAATGACATAAATACATCCTCTAAATCGGCTTCGATTAACTGCATATCTTCCACATTAATCTTAGCTTCGCGCAAGGCGCTTAAAGCAAACTCCACCTGATTCAACTCAGTTAACGCCAGTGTGTAAACACCATTTTCACCACTTTTTAACATCGGTAGTAAAGCTGGCGGTAAACTTGCCTCACCAAGATTCAAGCGCAAATTTTTGCCTGGCAGTTTACTTAATAAATTGGCAGTAGTATCCAGCGCCACAATTTCGCCTTGTTTCATCATGGCCACACGTTCACATAAAGTTTCGGCTTCCTCAAGATAATGCGTGGTGAGAATGATCGTGTGTCCATCTGCATTTAATTTTTTAATGAACGCCCAAAGCATCTGGCGCAGCTCAACATCCACACCAGCAGTCGGTTCGTCCAAAACAATCACTGGCGGCTTGTGCACTAAAGCTTGGGCAATCAATGCGCGCCGCTTCATACCGCCAGAAAGTTTACGCATATTGGTATGCGCTTTATCGGTTAATCCCAAGTTTTCAATCACTTCATCGACCCAAGCGTCGTTTTCGCGACCGCGTCCAAAATAACCAGCCTGAAAACGCAGCATCTCGCGCACATTAAAAAATGGGTCAAACACCAACTCTTGTGGCACGACACCCAAACTTAAGCGCGCAGCCTGATAATCATCCATCACATCATGTCCCATGATGGATACTTTGCCGTGCGTAGGCTTTAATAACCCTGCCAAGATATTGATTAATGTTGATTTTCCAGCACCATTTGGACCTAATAACCCAAAAAATTCACCTTGCTGGATGGTTAAATCAATCCCTTTTAGCGCATGTAAGTCGCCAAAACGTTTATGGATTCTTTCAATTTTAATCGCTGGGGCTAATACTTTATCTGCCATCATCTGTGTCATCTTTTTGGTGTTTATATTTCATTCTTGATTCAAGTTTAAATTGCACAACCGTCATCTATTGATGTTTAATTATCGGCTAAGCACAAAAACAAAACCCCATCATTCAGATGGGGTTGAAAAAGACAATTAATAGTACAAAGTGCAATTAAATAAACGTTAACTAAATTGAGCTCACTCAAATTTAATATATCAGTATTTAATTAACCAACTCAGCCACGTCATACAACTGTACCAAGCTGGTTAAATTAGCAGGCAAGTTGATAAACGTTAAGGATTGGTTTTCTTTTTCCGCCCGACGCTTCCACTCTAAAATCAGACTCACCGCAGCTGTGTCAACATCGGTCACATTCGCGAAATCAATTTTTGTATTTTCAATTGTAAACGCCTGACTCTGCTTCAAGAGGTTATTAGCGGTTGTAATGAGCACATCACCGTTAATTTCCCAGCGATCATTCACTTGTGTGACTTTTGCAATACTATTATTTGTCATGCTATTTAGTCTTAATTTAACAATTATTTAGCTTGCGTAACTTTGTTTTTATCAGCCAATTTCTTAATCAGGCTATCTAAACCATTCTGGCGAATTTCTTGCGTGAATTGTCCGCGATAGTTTGTCACCAAACTCACACCCTCAATCACAATATCATACACTTTCCAAACGTCCGCTTGCTTTTCCAGCGCGTAATCTACCGCAATTGGCTGACCACCTGGTTGCAATATGATCGTTTTTACCGTTGCACTATTGGCGCCATTTTCCAAACGCAATGGCTTGTACTCAATCACTTGGTTTTTGTATTTTGACAGCGCGGTTGCATAGGTACGCAATAACAAGGTGCGAAATTCTGCTTGGAAAGCGGACTTTTGATCCGTTGTTGCTTTTGTCCAGTTTTTACCCAGCACCAAACGTGAAACGCGATCAAAGTTAAAATTAGGTAAAATCTTTTCTTCTGCTAATGCAAAGATTTTTTGTTGATCACCCGCCTGAATATCTTTGTCATTTTTAACAACAGCCAACACATCTTCAGCTGTGCGTTTAACCAATTCATCTGGCGTTTCCGCTGCAAATGCACCAACACTGAAACAGAGCATGCTAGTTGCAATTAATAATTGTTTTGTCGCATTTTTAATCATGTGTAATCCTATATTTTATATCTGAATTTATTTTCTTAAGGCTTTACAGGTTCTGTTATCGCATCAAGCGGGTTTGCACCTAACGCATCGTTATTGCTTTTGGTTGATGCAGATCCTGAATCATTTGATGATGTTGATTCTGCTGCGGGCTCTGCTGCTTTATTGTATAAAAACTGACTAATCATTTTTTCTAATACGACAGCATCTTGCGTTTGCGTGATTTTATCACCGTTAACCAAGCTGGCTTCATCGCCACCCGCTTCCAAACCAATATACTGCTCGCCTAACAAGCCCGCTGTATAAATATTCGCAAACGTATCTTTTGGAAAATGATAGCGCTTATCGATGTTCAGACTAACCACTGCCTCAAAAGTTGCCGGGTCAAACTTAATATCTGCCACGCGCCCCACCACAACGCCCGCACTTTTCACAGGTGCGCGAGGCTTCAAGCCACCGATATTCTCAAAATTAGCCGTAACAGTAAAAGTTTCCCCAATACTGCCAGTCGTTAAATTACCCACCTTCATTGCTAAACCAAGCAAAGCGGCCAGGCCTAATGCCACAAAAATACCCACCCATAAATCAATTGTTGTTCTTTCCATCGCCTTGCTCCTATTGCCTTACATGCTAATCATAAATGAGGTTAATACAAAATCCAGCCCTAAAATTGCTAACGACGATGTCACCACTGTCCTAGTGGTTGCACGGCTAACGCCTTCAGCTGTTGGTGGTGCATCATAGCCTTCAAACAAAGCAATCATGGTGCAAGCCACGCCAAACACCAGGCTCTTAATTACGCCATTTAAAATGTCAAATTGCCAATCTACGTTAGCCTGCATTTGCGACCAGAACGCGCCTGCATCCACTCCGATTAATGGCACAGCTACTAAATAACCACCCAAAATACCGACCATTGAAAACAAGGTAGCTAAAACCGGCATGGCAATCACGCCAGCCCAAAACCGCGGCGCAATCACGCGGGAGATAGGACTCACCGCCATCATTTCCATTGCAGATAATTGTTCGGTAGCTTTCATCAAACCGATTTCTGCTGTAATAGCCGTCCCTGCCCGGCCAGCAAATAGCAAGGCTGTGACAACAGGGCCCAGCTCGCGCAGTAGAGATAGCGCTACTAAAACACCGATTGACTCTGATGAACCATACTTTTGCAAGGTGTAATAGCCTTGCAAAGCCAACACCATGCCAACAAAAAATGCTGATACCAATATAATGATTAAGGATAAAACGCCCGTAAAATAGACTTCACGGATAGTTAAGTGAAACCGGCGAAAGCTTTCACCGGAATAAGCCAAGGTTAAACCAAACAGACGCGCACCCGCGCCCAAACGCCAGATTCGCTTACTGAAATCGTGCCCTATGCCACGCAGCGTACGGATTAAACCAACAAATAAGTTAGACTTTATCATCTCAAATAGACTTCAATTATTTTGCTTCAAAACCCAACAAATCTTGCTTGTAATCACCCGCTGCATAATGAAACGGTACCGGCCCATCTTTTTCAGCATGCACAAATTGATGCACAAATGGTAAATCCGATTTACGTAAATCATCAGGCGTACCTTCCGCCGCAACCACGCCATTGGCAACAAAATAGACATAATCAGCAATGGTAAATGTTTCTTTCACATCATGCGATACGATGATAGAAGTCGCACCAAGCGCATCATTCAACGTACGAATTAACTCGCAAATAACCGCCATGGAAATGGGATCCAAACCGGCAAAAGGCTCATCGTACATAATAATATCCGGGTCTAGCGCAATTGCCCTCGCCAAGGCCACGCGCCGCGCCATACCGCCAGACAATTCGGTTGGCATCAACTTATGCGCGCCACGCAAACCAACAGCATTTAACTTCAACAACACCAGATCGTGAATCATACTCTCTGGCAAATCGGTGTGTTCGCGCATGGGGAAAGCAACGTTTTCATACACAGATAAATCGGTAAATAACGCGCCCTGTTGAAACAGCATGCCCATTTTACGACGCAACCGATAAATACCATCGCGGCTCTGTTTATGGACCACCTGCCCGTCTACGCGTGCTTCGCCCTTGCTTGGCTTAAGTTGCCCGCCAATCAAACGCAATAACGTAGTTTTGCCGCTGCCGCTGCCGCCCATAATGGCAATTACCTTGCCACGCGGGAACACCATATTGATGCCCTGATGCAACATGCGGTTTTTATAGCCAAAAGAAAGGTTGTCGAGTTCGACGATATTTGGATTCATTTGATGTGGAAATTAATTTTGTACACATTCTAAATCAAAATGTGCAACAAGCAAAAGTTTAAATCGATGATACTTAAAACAAAAAACCCGCAAAAGCGGGCTTTTTGAAAAAACTAAATGTTAAAGCGCCATACAAACTGTATAAGGTGCATTTGCATTTGCAGCCAATGAAATATTTGCCGACGTTGTACCAGCTGCTGCGGCCCCTGTTGGCCTAGCGCGAATATTACCTGTTGAAGTTTCGCCATCATCAAGAGTGGTATCAATCTGTAATGCATCTCGCCCCAAAATCAGATCTGAGCAAACTACAAATGAACCGGTCATGCCGACAATTGGAGGAGCCACCGCTAGGCTTTGAATACCAATTCGACCATTATTAGCATTAACCGGGTCAAACCCTGCTGCTAGAACTGTAGGCCCCGGAGCCAAACCTGCCAAACGCACATGTTGCCAAAATAGAATTGCTTCTGAACCAATCGCAAAACCATCGTTCCACGCACCGTCAATCTGACCATTATTAGCATTGGCGGCTGGTGGGTTTGTTGCGGGGGGAGGACCTGGCAGTCGCGCCGCTGCATTACCATCATCACCAGGAATGGCCCTGAAACGATCTTGATAGCCGTACAAATATACTTGAGTATTTTGAAAGTCTCGAGTCAAGCTTTTAACTCTCGCACTATTGATCAGCTCTTGCCCTCTCAGCACACCACCTAGCAGCAAGCCGATAATCACTAACACAATCGCTAGCTCGATAAGGGTAAAACCTGTTTGTTTACTCATTGTGTTATCCTTTTAACCAATATTATGATGTGATTTTTTGTTGGCATTATCACATCTTTTTAATACTTGATGCAAACAACATGCCAATGCACTTTAAGCGCATCAGGTCATTGTTTATTGGCTGATTTAGGTATGTTTGTGATCAATCTAACCTTCATAATAAATATGCTTGTTGAGATTTCGTCAAAACCGACAGATTATTGACATATTTTGCACACATCACCATTAACAAATGGAACATAATTTATGCTTAAAATGTTTTTCAATTATCACAAAATAAATCTTATTTTGATTAAAAATTCACACCGCGTTTTAGCATTAATGCTGCTATCGCTACATGCTTTTTTAATTTTAGGTATTGAGAAAGGTTATTTAAAACAAACACTCTTTCTAGCTACATATGCTTTATTTCTATTATGGCAACCCATTTGGCGTAGCACCGAGAAGCTCTCTCTACCTGCATTAGTTCTTTTTATTGGCGTTGGCATCATTGGATTTTTTTATACAAGTTGGTGGTTAACTGCGCTTTGGTTAGCCATTTTATTCGGTTTGTTAGGCGGGCGAATTTTTTCAGATGAAGCAAAAGCTAATCGCATCATCCATATCCTGGCGGCGAGCTATTTGCTGTCTATGTTGTTGTTATGGGTTGTGCCAAAGCTTCTCGACGCCTTTAACGATTTAGAAGCCGCTACTTTTGTCATCCGCTATTGCATTCCCTTATTACCGCTTTCTATTTTGTTCATTGGCAATCAGGCCAGTCAATCAGGCCAGCTGCCAGTTTTAGACTTTTTCTACACATTATTACTTATGCTGGTTGCGTTAATTTTGGTATTAGGTAGTTACGCAATTGGTACATTAAACACGGTTAACTATATACAAGTGATGTTTATCACGATATTTAGTCTGGCGTTTGTATTAATGGCATTCAGTTTACTGTGGCAGCCCAGCACACGTTTTTCTGGCGTTGAACTGTTGATGTCGCGCTACTTGTTAAGTATTGGCATGCCATTTGAAAAATGGGTTAAAAGCATTGCATCTTTAGGTGAAATTGAATCGACCCCCAATGGTTTTGTGCAAGCCGCTATGGTTGAGATGACATCATTACCTTGGGTTTCTGGCGTTTCCTGGCTGGCAGATGAAACGCAGGGTAAATTGGGTGAATCTTCCAAACATCAAACCAACTTTAGTTTTAAAGATTTCCATATGACCTTGCATACCAATTGGCAAATTTCGCCTGCTCTATATGTGCATGTGAAATTATTAACCCAGATTATGGGTGAGTTTTATGATGCCAAAAGACGGGAGGAAACCCTGCGCCAGAATGCTTATATGCAGGCATTTTATGAAACAGGCTCACGCTTGACACATGATATTAAAAATATTTTGCAATCGGTTGGCACGTTAGTTTCTGCAGCAGAGCAAACTGAAGATAAAGATAACGTAGCTTTACTTCAATTAATCCGCAAACAATTGCCGGTATTGAATCAGCGTATCGCTGCAACTTTGGACAAACTCAAAGCCCCAAATGAAGAGAAAAAACGTATAGAAAAAATGTCTGCCTGGTGGAAAAACCTGCAATTACGCCATACACAAGACCATATCGAATTTAAGGCAAACGAATTGCCTAAACAAGAGATTAATGCAGAAGTACTGGATAGCGTATTGGATAACCTACTGAATAACGCCCTGGAAAAAGCGAAATATCAACCTGATACGCTTATTACAGTTGAAATGCATCAGGATAACGAGCATTTTTGTATTGATGTGACCGATACGGGAAAAGCAATGGATGCGGCAATTGCACATGATTTATTTAAAAAGCACATCGCCTCACACAACGGTTTAGGTGTTGGTTTATATCATGCCGCACAAGACGCCAAACAGGCAGGGTACGATTTAAGTTTAAATAGCAACGTGAATGGCGCAGTGAGATTTAGAGTGCAGTTAACCGATTAAAACGCGCCAATTTTAGTTGGTTAAGTCTGGCTTTATCTAACTTGGATTTAGTTAAAATCGAATGTGTCTGTAAATTTTGCAGACACATTCGCGAGTATTTAAGATTAGTTTAAAGTTCGCCGTAAGAATGCAAACCGCTTAAAAACATATTTACCCCTAAAAATGCAAAGGTTGTCACCAGCAAACCAACTAATGCCCACCAAGCCAACACTGGACCACGCAAGCCTTTTATCATGCGCAGATGCAACCAGGCGGCGTAATTCAACCACACGATTAATGCCCACGTTTCTTTAGGATCCCAACTCCAGTATCCACCCCATGCCTCTGCTGCCCACATTGCACCTAAAATAGTCGCAATTGTAAAAAATGCAAAGCCGACGGAAATAGATTTATACATCACGTCATCCAGCACTTCTAAGCTTGGCAAACGGTTAACAAGTATGCCTTTTTTTGCCAGCAAATAAGCACTTCCCACCATCGCCGCCAATGAAAAAGCACCATAGCCGACAAAATTGGCAGGCACATGAATCTTCATCCAGTAGCTTTGCAACGCGGGGACTAGCGGCTGAATTTCGTCAGCTCCACGGCTAAACCTGTACCATAGAATAAATACTACCGCTGCGTTAATAATCAACAACACAAAACCGCCAAGCTGTTTGGTGTTAAATTTATCTTCGTAGTGCAAATACAAAAGCGATGTAATTAAACAAAATAAGATAAACACTTCATACAAATTGCTAATTGGAATATGTCCAACATCCGGCGCGATTAAATAAGACTCATACCAGCGCACCATCAAGCCGACAAAACCAAACAATACTGCCGCCCAAGTCAATGCCGACGCCACTCTACCAACAAAATCACTGCGCTTAAACAGGGCAAACCAATAAGTAAACATGGCTAAAATAAACAGCACATTCATCCACATGATGGCTGATTGACTGGAAATGAGGAATTTTAAGAAGAATGCCTGTGTAGCCCGCGCTTGTTGCCCGTCATACAAACTAATGGAAACTAAGCTAATGACGCCAACGCCAATCACCAATTTGGCTAAGTTCTTCCAGCGCCAACCTAAATAACTAAATACAAGCGCCGCACCAAATAAAAAACTCTCTTCATAAATATCCATATGGTGCGAATATTTGTTGAAAGCGAATATGGCGCCGCCCAGCAACAGAATGGCGTATAACCAATCTTGCACCTTCAGAGTTTGCCACAATGTTTTAGGCGTAAAACTTAATGCATCTGTGTTCATGATTGCTTCCTTGATTTGGTTACACGCTTACTTTAATTAGAAAGTAGCTGACCTAATTGTTTTCTTGTCCGTTCAAACTCTTGTTCAAAATCTAGATTTTTGCGATTCGATGACATCGCAAATACCACCTCATCCGCTTTGACTAACAACCATATCCGACGTTCACGAATATAGAACATCGCAAAAATACCCAGCACTAATAATACAGAACCCAAATAGACCCATTTTTGCCCTGGGGACTTGGTTAACTGAAAGCCGCTGGCTTCTACGTGTTTAAAATCAACCAATTGCAAATAATATGGCGTACCATAAAAAAACGCGTCACTGAAAGCGTTTAAGCTATCTTGCAGCATCACACGCACTTTATCATCAAACACCAATGGCTTTTTATTTGCTTTCAGTTGGCTTAAATTATAAGCCTCGAACGCGGCTGAATTAAGCATTTTTATATATGTTTGTGCGGCTTTTTCACGCTGCGGCTCAGGCACTGCCGTTTCAATTATTTTAGCAAGATTGGTATAACCGCCATCCGCAAAGGTTTTTAATAACTGAACCACACTACCTTCAAACTGGGCTTGTAGCTGCGGGTCTTTTGTTTGCATGTTGGCGACTAATTTTTTGGCGATAACTGGATATGTACTGCTATCCAACATAGCCGCGCGGAAGCGCATAAATCCACCCATTTCAAAATCATCATCCACAGGTATACGCAAATATTTAAAATCTTCCTGCACGGTTTCACGCATGCCAGAAATAAAATAAGACCTGCCATCCAACTGCATCGGTTGCATATAAGTCACATACTCGCGTGCCTGACCAGATGTATTGCGCAACTTATAAGTGATGTTAGGGCCGACATTGCGTGGCTTGCCTTTGCCATCTGGCGTTAGATTTAGAATATTAAATTTGCGAAATTCGTTAAACTCAACGATTAATTGGTTATCACCTTCGCCAATTAAGGTTTTTCTGAAAATCTCACCATCCAACGGTGTCGTTTCTGCATTCGGCTTGCTTAAATCCCACATTTTAAAATTAACAGTTGAACCACCATCTTGAAAGTCCGACTGGTAAATAGCGATGCCTTTATATACCAATGGATGATTCACACTAATGGTACTTTTCAGCGGCTCTTTTAAATCATTGTCCGTAATCTCAATATCACTTTCAAACGATTTGGGCTGGCCTGTGGCGTAATGCTCAATGCGGAAGTCTTTTAGCGTAATCCTAAAAGGCAGTTCTTGCACCAAATAACCATCACGAACTCGCACAAACGCAACGTCGTCACTCATTCCTTCAGGCAGTGTCATGTTCGCGCGAAACGAACCGTTGCTATCACTTAGGCGACTAATCGCCGGCACTTGGCTTTCTGGAATGTCCAATACTTCAATCTTCTTATTACCCAACATTTCCTGTATCTGAAATGGTAAGTTACCGTCCAACAGTCCGCCAAAAAAGATAACCACCATCGCCACATGAGTAAAAATATAACCCAAACGCTGATGCGTACCAGCTTTGGCGGCGATTAACTCATCACCATTTTGTTGCGTTTTAAATTTAAATTTGAAGCCTTGCGTAGCTAAATATTGCGCAAGTTTACTTTGCGTATCAGCAACACTTGCTGGCTGGCTGCTTGAATAGGCAAAGCTGGCTTTATGGCTAAATGCGCGCAGTGACTTTTCTGCCGCATGCTCTTTAAAGGTTTTCCATTCGCGCACCATCAACGGGCTATTGCGATAAATACACAGGCTGGTCGAAATCACCAAAAACAATAGAATGACCAAAAACCACATCGCATGATAAACATCGAACAACCCCAGTTTCTCAAACGCCTCAAACCAGAATTGGCCAAATTTGACAATGTAATTTTCGTACGGCTCGTTTTGTTTTAATACGGTGCCGATAATGGAAGCGATACCCAATACAGTGAGCATGCTCACTGCAAAGCGCATAGAGCTTAACAGCTCGTAAAAACGTTGACTAATAGTGGTAGGTTTCAATGTGTGAATGTCTCAAGGTTTGACTTTAACGCTGGCTACTACAAATTGGAGGACATGAAAATTTAAACAGCGATTTAAACATGAAATGATTGGCGAAATGTAGTGAAATTTCCACTTAAAGGCGACTAAAAAATACCCGCCTTTAAGTAGATACGACCGGATTAACGCAAGCCTTGCATATAATCGGCTACCGCATGCATTTCCGCCTCAGTCATTTTAGCTGCGATGACCGCCATCATTGGTGCGTTAGCGCGCTCACCTGTACGGAAAGTTTTTAACTGCTGATAGGTGTAATCTGCATGCTGGCCAGCCAGACCGGGGAACTGCTTAGGCAGGCCTGCACCATTTGCGCCATGGCATGAAGCACATGCCGGCACATTGGTTTTAGCGATACCGCCACGATAAATTTTTTCACCCAAAGAGCCTGCACCATTGGTTTTAGCTTTTCCCAACGCTTGTTTTTGTCCGGCAAAATAAGTCGCTAAGTTTTTCATATCTTCAGGCGTTAAGTTAGCGGCCATGCCTGTCATCACTGCGTTAGAGCGTTTACCATCTTTAAATTCAGTTAATTGTTTAAGCAAATATTCAGGATGCTGGCCTGCCAATTTAGGGTTTAAACTAATGACGCTATTACCATCTGGCGCGTGACAGGCGGCGCACACACCTTGTACGATTTGTTCTGCTGTTTGTTTACTTGCTACGACAGGCACCGCTGGTTTTGCTTCAGGTGAGCTTGTTGGGGCTGTTTCGGCAAAGCTCTGTGATACGAACAAACTAGCCACTACAAAAGCCATGACATTGGCATATTTAACACTATCGCTTAACGCACTTTTAAACATTTTTAAAACTTTCCTAACTATTTAATTATCTTAATATTTTATCAAAAATCAGCTGTTCGTGATAGCATTTATGCCTTAAGTTTCACTGACAAAACATCTAATGCCGCTATTTCAAAACGCCACTTTTTTCATCTCTGCTCACCATCTACGTGATTTACCGCCAGCCTCAGGCATTGAAGTCGCTTTTGCAGGTCGCTCAAACGCTGGCAAATCCAGCGCACTGAATACGCTCGCCAATCACAATCGTTTGGCATTCGTCAGTAAACAGCCGGGTCGAACTCAACTCATTAACTTTTTCACATTAGGCAATGATAGACATTTAGTCGATTTACCCGGTTACGGTTATGCCAAAGTACCCGAAAGCATGCGTGCGCATTGGCAAAGTGTATTGGCGCGTTATCTATCAGAGCGCACCAGCCTAGGTGGTTTAGTTTTGGTAATGGATAGCCGCCATCCACTCACACCGCTGGATCGCCAAATGCTGGATTGGTTTTGCCCCAGCGGTAAACCTGTACATGTCTTACTGACAAAGTCCGATAAATTATCGCGTGGTGAGGCTGGATTAACGCTGGCTAAAGTGCGTAAAGAATTGCTAGAAACCTGGGATAAGACTTACGGCAGTAATTGTACTGTGCAGTTATTTTCCAGCTCTAAAAAATTAGGTGTGGAAGAAGCCGAAAAAGTCATTGGCGCTTGGTTATTTAGTGAACCCCAAAACGCTGATAAATTAAATTCTGACGAAAACTAAATCCCATACGCCATGACCTAGTTTGATGCCGCGATTTTCAAACTTGGTGAGTGGCCTGTAACTGGGTTTTTCAGCATAACCTTGCGTTAAGTCAGCCGCTGTATTTTGTAGTTGCGATTCGGCTTTCAACACGTCCAAAACCCACTCTGCGTACTCTTGCCAATCCGTTGCGACGTGAATGTAAGCACCCACTTTCAATTTTGCACATAACTGCTTGATGAATTCCGCCTGAATCAAACGACGTTTATGATGGCGTTTTTTATGCCACGGGTCTGGAAAGAAAATATGTACACCATCTAAACTGGCATCTGCAATCATATGTTGCAGCACTTCAACCACATCATGCTGAATCACGCGGATATTGCTGATACTTCCTTCTTGAATCAGCTTAAGCAAACTACCCACGCCTGGCGTATGTACTTCTGCTGCCAAAAAATCACATTCAGGCAGGGTTTGGGCTATTTTGGCGGTACTCTCACCCATGCCAAAGCCTATTTCCAGGATTTTTTTCGACTCAACTCGATTAAATACCGCGTTTAAATCCAGTAACTTTTCAGCATATTCAACACCAAACTGCGGCCATACTTCTTGTAAAGCGCGCTCTTGGCCTTTGGTTAATCTGCCTTGGCGCAGCACAAAGCTGCGAATACGGCGATTCTTTAAATCGCTGTCTGGGGTTTCATTTGGTGGTATTGGATTTTCAATCATGCCGCGCATTATACTGAATTTAGACTCAATTTATGCTTAAAGCATATGCGCTTTATCGCCACTTTTAAAGCCGATTAAATCATTTGGAATACCTATGCTTAATGCAATCACTTTAAATAACTCACCCATTTCAGCAGGCGAAAGCAATTTTTGCGCTGCGGCTGCCAGTGGCATATAGGCAGCGATATCATTTGGCGATGTTTCGCTCAAGATTTCCAAAATGCCGCAATTCATTAAAAAACTGGCCTGATTACAATAACCCGCCAAACTTAACCCGTTTGCTAGCCCCGTTTCTGCAATGGCCGTAAAATTTACATGCGCAGTCACATCCTGCAAACCCGCGTTCACCAACGGATTACTATGCGCTTGATGCTGATAATGGCACATCAATGTGCCAGCACTGCGCTGCGGATGATAATACTCTGGCGCACCAAATCCATAATCCAGCATCAGAATGACACCTTGTTTCAATGATTGTGCCAAGCTTGCAATCAGCCCATTGGCCGCAGGACAAACTTCCGTCAGATAATCACCCGGTAGTGAGTGTGCGCTTACATCCTTAATTAAATTCAAATCAGCCAATGGCTTATCTTGCCAATTAAATCCTTGCTGCTCCGGTGTATCTTCAAAAACAATGCCGCGTTCAAACCAACCTTGCTGTGATTGATAGATAAGATGCACAGGGATCGCATCCAATATCTCATTACCAAATATCAAACCGACAAAATCCGTTGGTAATGTATCTAGCCAAACCACACGCTTGATTAAATCCGCAGATAAAAATTTCCGCATTGTTTCAAGCTGAATCTGGCGCAAGTAATCACTTACTTCCAAAATATAATATTGTTCTGGCAACTGATTCAATCGCTGCAATTCAAGCAACAAGTCGGCAGCCAACTTGCCCGTACCCGCGCCTAACTCCAAGATATTGCCTTGCGTTTGCAATATTACTTGCGCCGCTTGCCTTGCCAATGTACGTGCAAAAAGCGGCGAGATTTGCGGTGCGGTGACAAAATCTCCGCCACCTTTTATAGAATCCGCGAACTTAACGCCGCCACCGCTGTAATAACCTAGGCCGGGCGCATATAAAACCATGTGCATAAATGTGGAAAAATCTATCCAGCCGCCGGAGTCGCTAATTTTCTGCCGGATTAAAGCAGTTAACTGCTGACTGCGATTTTGCGCTTCTGGGCTTGATATGGATAACGCGCTTGGATTAGGTAGATTTAGATTTAATGATGAAGCCATAAGCCATTATAATATTCGATTACTAAAGTGAGTAAAAATTGAGTCAGTCTGTACACAATAAAACCTTGAATAATAAAGTCGTGCTGATCACTGGCGGCGCAAAACGCGTGGGAGCAGCGATCTGTCGCGAACTGCATGCCTGCGGCGCGCAGTTGATGGTTCACTATAGGTCATCTACCATTGAAGCGCGCGCCTTGCAGGCAGAGCTGAATTTGCAACGCGCGAATTCTGTGGCAATTATCCAAGGTGACTTGCTTAATCTCGCAGTGTTGCCCAGCTTGATACAAGAAACAGTGAATCATTTTGGCAAATTGGATATATTGATTAATAACGCATCCAGCTATTACGCTACGGAAATCGGCGCGATTACCGAAGAAAACTGGCAAGATTTAATGGGCAGCAATTTAAAAGCGCCCATGTTTTTAGCACAGGCTGCCGCAGTCGAATTGCGCAAAAGCCATGGCTGCATTGTGAACATTACTGACATGCACATTGAGCGCCCTAAAAAAGGTTATGTGGTTTACAGCGTAGCCAAAGCAGGTTTAGTCACGCTGACTAAATCACTGGCACATGAATTAAGCCCAGAAGTGCGCGTTAACGCAGTTGCGCCTGGGCCAGTACAATGGCCAGAAAATAACCCGCAATTTGATGAGGTTTATCGCCAACGCGTGATTTCACAGACTTTACTCAAACGCGTAGGCGAAGCGACCGATATTGCAAAAGCGGTTAAATTCCTGGTAGCCGATGCACCCTTCATCACGGGCCATGTACTGGCAGTGGATGGCGGTCGATCTTTAAATTTATAGTCTCAAACAAGTATTAACTCTTAAAATATGATCAAACATTTACCCGACAACCATTCAAACAACTTCATTAAGCTACGTAACAGCTTAATTTCGTCCACTGGCAAAGCCATTGGTGATTACAACATGATTGAGGATGGTGACACGGTTCTAGTGTGCATGAGTGGCGGTAAAGATAGCTACACGATGTTGATGATGTTGCTTGCATTGCAGGAACGTGCACCGATTGACTTTAAACTTATCGCCATGAATTTGGATCAAAAACAGCCAAATTTTCCTGTGCATATTCTGCCTGAATACTTTAAAGGTTTAGGTGTCGATTATCGCATTGTGGAAGCGGATACTTATTCGGTAGTGAAAGAGAAAATCCCTGAAGGTAAAACCACTTGCAGTCTTTGTTCTCGCTTACGTCGTGGCATTATTTACACGACTGCCAAAGAGTTGGGTGCGAATAAAATCGCGCTGGGACATCACCGTGATGACATTGTGGAAACACTTTTTCTTAACCTGTTTTTTGGTGCCAAATTAAAGGCCATGCCACCGAAACTAGCGACCAATGATAAGCAAAATGTGGTGATTCGACCTTTGGCTTATTGTTCAGAAAAAGACATCGCTAGCTACGCGCGCCAAATGGAGTTCCCGATTATTCCGTGCGATTTATGTGGTAGTCAGGAAAATCTTCAGCGCCAAAAAGTAAAAGATATGCTGCAAGCGTGGGAGCGTGAACAACCTGGCCGCGTGAATAATATTTTCCGAGCAATCAGCAATGTCGAGCCTTCACACCTTGCCGATGTGAACTTATATGACTTTAAAGGTTTAACACAAGCCAAACCCAGCGATGAAGATCCACTTTTTGGCGATATTGCAGCCAAAGAGTCTGAGAACCTTTCAACAAACTCAAGCGGCGCATTAAGTTTAGCCAGCAACAATGGCACACGTATTGAATTTACTCGAAACAAGTAAGCCAACAAACAAATAACCTAGCAAATGATTAAATAAATAGGTTTTTTGCATTGACTTATTGTCTACAAGACGATTAGCTTGCTATCATCTACGCAATTATTCACTTTTAGCCATTATTTAGGCATTAATGTCAAAACTACTCATTGTAGAATCACCTTCTAAAGCAAAAACGCTTAAAAAATACCTTGGTAACGATTTTGAGGTACTAGCGAGTTATGGTCATATTCGCGATTTAATTCCTAAAAATGGCGCGGTTGATCCTAACAATCATTTCGCCATGAAATACGACATCATTGAACGCAATGCAAAGCACATGGATGCAATTACGCGCGCGGTTAAAAATGCTGACAGTATTTATCTGGCAACCGATCCGGATCGCGAAGGTGAAGCGATTTCTTGGCATATTGCCGAAATCCTGGCCGAGAAAAAACTCCTTAAAAACAAGCTATTAAAACGCGTTGAATTTAACGAAATTACACAAACCGCGGTAAAACACGCTATTGATAACCCGCGCGATATTGCGATGAACTTGGTCAACGCGCAGCAAGCACGTCGTGCGCTGGATTATTTAGTCGGCTTCAATTTTTCGCCGCTATTATGGAAAAAAATCCGCAGAGGTTTATCCGCTGGCCGCGTGCAAAGCCCTGCATTGCGTTTGATTGTAGAACGTGAATTAGAAATTGAAGCGTTCAAATCTCAAGAGTATTGGTCTATTCACCTGGATGCGCTGAAGCATGCGCACAGTTTTAATGCCAAATTAATCCAATTAGATGGCGAAAAAGTAGAACAATTTACCGTCATTAACCACGACCAGCAGGCCGATATTGTCGGCAAATTATTACTGGCCAGTGCAGGTAAAACCACCGTTTCACGCGTTGAGAAAAAACAGCGCAGCCGCAGCCCTGCCGCACCATTCACCACATCTACCCTGCAACAGGAAGCGGTGCGTAAATTGGGTTTTACCACAAGTCGTGCTATGCGCGTGGCACAGCAACTGTATGAAGGCGTTGATGTAGGTAGCGGTACAGTTGGTTTGATTACCTATATGCGTACCGATTCGTTCAGTCTTGCTACTGAAGCGGTGATGAGTATTCGTGATTATGTGAAAAAGAATTTTGACGCAGAGTATCTGCCAAAATCACCCATCATGTACAAAACCAAAGCCAAGAATGCGCAAGAAGCGCATGAGGCGATTCGTCCGACAGATATCGCGCGCAGCCCAACTGCGATGCGTAAATATCTGAATGACGAGCAATTCAAGCTATATGAAATGATTTGGAAGCGTACGCTGGCCTGCCAGATGTCGCCTGCCAAATTTGATGCGGTAAGTGTAGATTTAAGTGTGGGCAGTGAGGCCAATTTATTCCGTGCAACAGGTCAAACATTAGTGTTCCCGGGCTTTATCGCGGTGTATATGGAAGGTCGCGATGATGAAGAGGAAGAAGGCGAAAGCAAATTACCACATCTAGAAACTGGTGAGATTCTAAACGTAGAGAAAATCTACGGCGACCAACACTTCACCGAGCCACCACCGCGCTATGGTGAAGCTAGTTTAGTGAAAATTTTAGAAGAGTACGGTATTGGTCGCCCCTCTACTTACGCCAGCATCATCAGCACCCTGCAAGACCGCGAATACGTCATTCTGGACAAAAAACGCTTTACGCCAACCGATGTAGGCCGCGTAGTGAACAAATTCTTAACCGAACATTTCACAAAATATGTGGATTACGACTTTACCGCTAACCTTGAAAATGCGCTGGATAGCGTAGCTGATGGCTCGCGTGAGTGGATTCCGCTAATGGATGAGTTCTGGCAAGGATTTAACCAACAGATTATCAGCAAGGCCGATGTTGACAGGCCAGGCAACGAATTAATCGACGAAGCTTGTCCAAAATGTGGCAAACCGCTACAAAAACAATTGAGTCGTTATGGTAGCTTTATTGGCTGTACAGGCTATAACGACGAGCCGAAATGTGATTACAAACGTAGCATGAATGGCACGGCGCAAGCTGGTGCCGATCCAGTGACGATTGGCACAGATGCGGATTCTGGCAAAGAAATTTACTTAATGAATGGGCCTTATGGACCGTATCTGCAAGTTGGCGTAGCCGTTGAAGGCGAGAAGAAAAAGCCCAAACGTGTTAGCATTCCTAAAGAAATACCGGTTAGCAATGTGAATATCGACATTGCCAATATGCTACTGTCGTTGCCACGTGATTTAGGCTTACATCCAGAAACCAATAAAAAAATCGTGGCTAATATTGGGCGCTTTGGGCCTTATGTGAATCATGACGGTAAATTCAAATCGATTCCAAAAAGTGATAGCGTTTTTAGTATTGATTTAGCAGGCGCTATTACATTGTTAGCGGCCGCCAATACTGGCCCAGCACCACTATTAGAACTTGGGGCGCACCCTTCTGGCGAAGGTCGAATTGAAGTATTTTCTGGTCGTTATGGACCTTATGTGCAACATGGAAAACTACGCGCAACCTTACCAAAAAGCATAGAACCCGAAACGTTAACACTAGAGGAAGCGCTTGGATTACTGGCTGAAAAGGCAGCAAAAGAAGAGGCTACAGGTAAAACTAGCAAGAAAAAACCGGCTACAAAAAAACCAGCAGCTAAAAAAACGGCGGTGAAAAAAGCCAGCGCTACCGGTACAACAACGGTAAAAAAAGCGGCAACTAAAAAGCCAGCAACCAAAAAAGCACCCGCTAAAAAAGCGACTGCTAAAAAAACCACAGCAAAAAAAGTAGCAACGGAATAGCGTCTACTTTAATTTAACCAGCAATCAAAATGACTTAGCAGGTGAGAAATTGTAATTCGCAACTGATAATACGGTAATGCAATAAAAGAAAAATGGCTCTGAATGTTACTTCAGAGCCATTTTTTATACTTAAAATTTAAAACGAATTATCTTTAAGAAATTCTGCCCGATGTCACTTCATGACCACGTGCAGGCTTAGCCTTAAATGTTTCATGCTGTAAATCTACTTGTCCTGTTGTCGTCAACTTAGGTTCGCTATTATATTCCACCCATTTACGCACACGATTTGCATCGCCGATACGCGTTAACTTACCATTTGAATCCAACAGCACAATAATCATTGGCTCGCCGCCAAGTTGCGCTTGCATCACCAAACAACGGCCTGCCTCGGAAATATAACCTGTTTTAGACAGTCCGATTTGCCACTCACCGCCACGCACAAGGCCATTCGTATTGTTAAAGTTCACTGAGTGAGCACGATTTTGAACGTAAACCTCGTGTGATGGACTGGTACTTGCCATTCTAATTTCTGGGTATTGATAAGCCGCCGCGACCATTTTCGTCAAGTCTTCGGCAGTTGATATATTCCGGCTATTTAACCCAGTAGCATCCATAAATTCGGTATTAACCATACCAAGCTGTAATGCTTTCGCGTTCATCGCTTTAAAGAACGCGTATTTACCGCCAGGATAATATCTCGAGATTGCCGAGGCCGCACGATTTTCTGATGCCATGAGTGCCAATTGCAACATATCACCACGACTTAATGTTGCGCCAACGCTTAATCTTGAACTGGATCCTTTCAAATAATCAACATCTTCATCTGAAACAGTTAGCATATCATCCAACGATAGCTGGGCATCCAACATCACCATTGCTGTCATTAATTTAGTAATAGAAGCGATCGGTGTAGGTATATTGGTATTTTTTGCGTAAATAACTTCGCCCGTGTTTTGATTGATAATCAACGCTTTAGCAGATGCCAGTTGTAGAATCCCACTACCATCGTAACGATCTGCTGCTAAATATTCTGCCTGAGTATAAGTACGTACTTTATGTGTTGTAGTACGTGTTTTAAGATTCACTTTTTTCACCACTTTGCTGCTTTTTACACGCGCTTTACTGGCTGTATTTTTCTGACTTGTAGAAACGCGTTTATTGGTTTTCTTTGGCTCCGCCATCGACTGTATCGGCATTGCCACCAAGGAAAATGCTACATATAACAGCACGATTCTCTTAAAAAGTTTATTCATTTTAACAACCTTAACTCAACAACATTTGAATAGATAATATATAAAAAATGTTTATTTGTCATTAGCTTAGCGCATATTTATAAAAATAATATTAACATATTTGATATTGTGTCTTTTTTGACACAGGCATCTTAAATGCACGACTTTAAGTGGTGACAAATATTAGCTTTGTGCGAGAATATAAGACTTAACGGAATATCTTAGAATACTTGAATATAACAATGACTGAATAACACCATGAAAATTCCAAATACTTTATATTACACTGCCGAACATTTATGGGTAAGCCAAACCACTACTGGCGAGTGGTCGGCAGGCATCACGGATTATGCGCAAGATTTATTGGGCGATATTGTGTTTATTCAACCACCCAACGTAGATGACATACTCGTAAACGGCGCGCCTTGCGGAGTAGTGGAATCAGTCAAAACAGGTTCAGATTTGCATGCGCCAATGAATGGCATAGTGACTGAAATTAATAATGATTTATTGAATGCGCCCGAAGGTATTAATGACAAACCTTACGCCGCGTGGATATTCAAATTTAAGCCGACTGACACAAATGATACCAAGCATTTTTTAACGGCCGATGCCTACGCCGATTTAATCAAAACCTAAATTATGGCAACACAAACTTTACTTTAAACAGCAGTTCTTGTAACTCGTCTGTTAATTGTCGGCGCAAATCGCTTTCTAGGGCGGGTAATGCACTTGCCAATATATGCTGGATATTGGCATGCAACACCTCTTGCACTGCCGGTAAATCACCATTCACTGCAGATAAAAAGCCTTCCCGCACCTGCAAGCTTTGCGCTGTCATTTCTTCTATAAATTTAGCTTTAACCTCATCTGCCGCTGCAGTGTAAATAGCCGGCATGGCCTCATCTAATTCGCTACGGATTTGTGCAAGCGCGCCAGATTGCAGCGTTTGCACCTGCTGTTGCAAATCTTGTTGAGCTGCTTGCATAATCGTCTCATACGCATTACTTAGCTCGCTATTTAATTGCGCCTGATGCTGTTGTAGCGACTCACTTTGAAACGCTTGCAAGGCTTGATTTAAATCAAGCTGAATACATGCAGTTGCATCCGTTTTAAGCGTTTCAACATAGGTATTAATTTCAGTTGTAGCCGCTTGCGTGGATGTCTGCATCACATCTGTCAACATTCTATCTACTTGTGTGATGGCTGCTGTTTGCATTCCAGCAATTTTATCTGTCAGGCTTGCATGAACTAACTCCGCGCTAGCTTGATACATGCGCGGCAGCTCCGTTTTAAGGTCTGCTTTGGTTCTATCAATAAAATCAGCAGTATTGGATTCAATGGCTGTCTGCGTTTTACTGATTTCAGCTTGCAACTCTTTGATTAAATCTTTTTTAAGCGCATCGTGCACACTATCCATCACCGCTTGCGTAATGTCCGCTTCCAGCCGTGGCCTGACATGGTTTGTGACGCGCGCAATAAATTCTGGTGTTATGCCTAAAGTTGGGTCATTTTGCTTACTTGCTTGAGCCTGCAACTCTTCCGCACTACGCTCAGCTTTAACTTTGGGCTGATACACCTCTGTCAGCACAGGGATTTTGCTATCTGTTGTGGAGTGGTCTGCCAAAATAGTCCTTACTCTGCCTCTGATGCTTGATTATTGGATAACGAACTATCCGCATCCAACTTGGATGCTTGCATTTTAGCATGGTCAATATGTTGAATCTCATAACCTCTATCACGGTAAAATTTGTAGCGTTGGCGGGCGCTCAATTTATCAGCTTCGTCATTGCCCACAATCTCAATCAAATGGGTAAATCGGCTAAAAAATTGCGGCTCCTGCACGGTTAAGTTAATCAGTAATTCGTCCTGAATCACCTCATCCACCCGCCCTGCTGCATTCTTTTTACAGGCGATAATAATAGGTGTGCTTGCCGCATGGGCGTGCTCAGCCATCACATGCGGCAAGAAACTATCTGGCTGACGCTGCCACAACTCCACAGAAACATCCGTCGCACTTTTAACATCCTCAGTTAACACGGTCACCTGCCGATGCTTAAGTAGCGCGCGTTCCACAAGACTGATCAGTAAATGCTGCTTATCAGTCACGTTAGAATAAAATTCAATTCGCGTCATGCTAAGCCTTTAATTTTAAGCTGCACGTTGAATTAAAAACGTCGTTAATAGTGGCACCGGGCGACCAGTACCGCCTTTTTCTTTACCACTTTTCCATGCAGTACCAGCGATATCCAAATGCGCCCAATCATATTTTTTGGTGAAGCGCGATAAGAAACAAGCAGCAGTAATGCTGCCGCCAGCACGGCCGCCAATATTTGCCATATCAGCAAAATTACTGTCTAGTTGAGTTTGGAACTCATCCCACAGTGGCATATGCCAAGCACGATCATGCGCGGCATCGCCAGCTTCCAATAGCTCTTTGGCCAACGCATCTTTGTTACTGAACAATCCGCTTGGATGGTGACCAAGTGCAATCACACACGCACCTGTCAGAGTTGCAATATCCACCACTGCGCTTGGTTCAAAACGTTCTGCATAAGTCAGCGCATCGCATAAAATCAAGCGGCCCTCCGCATCGGTGTTCAGCACCTCAATGGTTAACCCTGCCATGCTGGTTAAAATATCACCTGGTTTAATCGCACCGGCATCAGGCATATTTTCACAAGTAGGGATAATGCCCACAACATTAAGCGGCAGATTCAACTCACCAATGGCTTTAAATGTACCGAACACACTAGCCGCACCACACATGTCATATTTCATTTCATCCATATCAGCGCCAGGTTTTATCGAAATACCACCGGTATCAAAAGTAATCCCTTTACCAACCAATACCACTGGCTTTTGACCTTTTTTACCATTTAAATGCTGTAGCACAATCAAGCGAGGTGGCTCCACGCTGCCTTGTGCAACGCCTAAAAACGAACCCATACCCAGTTTTTCAATTTCCGCTTTTTCTAATACTTCCACTTTAAAACCGTATTGTTTGGCCAAGCTTTTTGCCTGCTCACCCAAATAAGTTGGCGTGCAGATATTGGGTGGCAAGTTACCTAAATTCTTAGCCAATGTAACGCCGGCACCAATTGAGCTACCTTGTTTAATAGCCGCTTCGGCAGCATCGGTTTCAGATTTTGCTACAAAAATCGCTATCTTGCTGAATGCACTGGCATCTGCCTTTTTCGCTTTAATCGCATTCACAACATAAGTAGCATCTAATGCAACTTCAACCAATTGCGCGACTTTGGCATGCGTATCAGATTTCTTAATGGCAATTTCAGCTAAGAAAAAGCTGGCATTTGCCACGCCTTTTGGCATGCCTTTAACCGCTGCACGCACTGCTTGGCGATATTGCTTTTCGGTAAATTCATCTTGCTTGCCCAATCCCACCAACATCACACGCGCAGCAGCTACATCTGCTAATTGATGTAGCACTAAAATCGTATTCGACTTACCTTCAAAATCGCCATTTTTCAATACGGCACTAATCGCCTTATTAGACGCTTTATCCAACTCTTTGGCCGCATCGGTTAATTTATTACCCTCAAACACGCCTACAATGACGCAATCTGACTGTTGTTTTTCAGGATTTCCATTTTTTATGCTAAATTCCATTGCTAGTCCTTTAAAGTTTGATGCTTAAGTTTTATATCAGGGTAATAAGTTAGTTTTAATCAATTATCCAGCGTTTTGAGGCGAAATCAAAGCCTAAATTTGAACATTAGCTTTTGCACAATAGTCTTTAAACAACACTCTTTAAAAATTGGTTTAGTCCAATTTGGAACAATTTTAAATTGCGCATATTCAAAAAATCGTTATCTAACGAGTTAATCAGCACCGCGGGCGGACTGTTTTTAATACTCATGGGCATTGTCATCGCACAACGCGCAGGCTATTTGGTGCGCAGTGCTGCAAAAGGCTGGATTCCAAATGATGCCATCACTACTTTGTTGGGCTTTAACATGGTTAAGTTCCTACCCATGATTTTATCGCTAACGATATTCTTAAGCGTACTGATGACACTCACACGCTGGCACCGCGATTCTGAAATGGCAGTATGGTTTAGTTCTGGCCTTAGTGTGAGCAATTGGATTCGACCTATTTTAAATTTTGCAGCACCGGTTACAGTGGTGATTTTTTTGCTGAGTTTTTTTGTGATGCCTTGGGCCACACAAAAAGTGGAAGATTATCGTGTGCAACTAAAAAGCCGCGATGATCTGGCTTCTATCAGTCCAGGCGTTTTTAAAGAATCCAATGGTGGCGAACGCATTTATTTTATTGAAGGCTTTGATCAACTCGGCAATGTGGTCAAAAACATTTTTGTACATACGACCCAGCATCAAAAAACCGGCGTAGTTGTTTCCTCAACCGGCCACCGCGACAAGGTTGAGAATGGGGATAATTTTATCGTCCTTGAAAAAGGCCGCCGCTATGAAGGCAAGCCGAATAGCGCTGAAGTTTCAACCACCGAATTTGAGCGTTACGCGCTCCGCATTGAAACCAAAGAGGTTGCGCGTAAGCCCAGTTCTACCGACACCCTTTCTACAGAACAGCTGTTAAGTAGCGAGTTACCCGCCGATCAAGCCGAACTGCAGTGGCGTTTAGCGATTCCTATTTCCGCACTGATACTGGTTCTATTGGCAGTGCCGTTAAGCTTTGTTGACCCACGCGCTGGCCGTTCACTTAACTTGATGTTTGCATTGCTGATTTACATCATCTACAACAATATTCTAAGCATCTTTCAAGCCTGGGTTACGCAAGGACGCTTAAGCAGTCTGGTTGGCTTGTGGCCTGTACATGTTTTCTTTTTACTATTAGCTTTTTACATGTACTATCGACGCACCTATTTGCTGCCGATCATCCCCGCTTTTTTCTCATATTTTTGGCCAGGCAATTGGTTAAAAGCACAACCTAAAACTTAATCATCAGATTACATGAATATTTTTAATCGTTATTTTTGGCAAGAATGCTGTGTGAGCATCTTGATGATCATGCTGGGTTTACTGGCATTGTTCTCATTTTTTGATTTAATTCAAGAATTAGACACGCTTGGACGTGGCGATTACGGTATTAATAAAATGCTGGTGTTCGTGCTGTTAAGTATCCCCGGTCACATCTACGAGGTAGTACCAGTGGCGGTATTGGTCGGCATGATGTACAGCCTTGGCACCTTGGCAAGAAACTCTGAATTGATTGTCATGCGCGTCAGCGGCTTATCCATCATTGATATCGGCTGGATTTTAATCAAAATTGGTTTATTGTTTACGATTATCACCTTTTTCGTTGGCGAGTTAATCACGCCATTTAGCGAAAAAATGGCGCAACGCATGCGTATTCAAGCTACCGACTCGGTGATTGCTCAAGATTTCAAAACAGGCTTATGGGTGAAAGATGGCAGAAGCTTTGTCAATGTAGAAACCGTTCTACCGGATGCCAGCCTAATGAATATCCATATTTACGAATTCGATGAGAACTTCAGATTACGCAGCATTAGTGACGCTAAAAATGGCGCTTTTGAGGATGAGCGCTGGCGCTTATCTGACGTTACACAAACAAAATTTAATACGTTTAAAAAAATTCAATCCAATAATGTGCAAGTGCAGTTTTTTAATGAAGCCAACTGGAAGTCACTTATCAGACCGGAACTGTTGAATGTATTGTTAGTGGCGCCAGAAAAAATGTCCGCTTGGAATCTATATTCGTTTATCAACCATTTAGAAACCAACAAACAAAAAACCACGCGTTACCAAGTCGCCTTATGGGCAAAAATGATTTACCCGCTGGCTTGTATGGTGATGGTTGTATTGGCACTGCCATTTGGCTTTTTGCAGCAACGTTCCGGCGGCACGAGTACCAAAATTTTTATTGGGGTGATGCTTGGTGTGGTGTATCAAATCATGAACCGTGTATTCATTCACTTAGGTGTCTTGAATGACTGGCCGCCATTAATGAGCGCTATTATCCCGACTATTTTATTTTTAATAGCAGGTTTAAGTATGCTGTTTATTGTGGAGCGAAGGTAGTAACTTTGTTTAAACAATAACAAAATCAGCTAGTTTTTATTCACAGCAACAAAACGCGATTTCAGTAACCTGTCGTGTAAATATAATTGGTCTTTATCTATAAAGATCCATACAAAGCCGAGCCCAAAAACCAACGCAGACAGGCTTGCCAAGACATAGCGAACAATAGACTCTTTAACACTCAGCGTTGTTCCAGCCTGATTAACCAGTTTTATTCTCCAAGTTTGCGTAGCTAAAGTTTGGCCGCTTTTGCTCCAACACCATACAAAATAAGCACCTGTCACCAACCATAAAAAAAACTGTAAAAAGAAACGTTTGTACGAATGCGTGGCATCGCCAAACAACGCAAGAAATATCCAAGCAGCTATAAACCATAGTGCAATTAATAATAGCAACTCGTAAACACAAGCCGCAAACAACCTGAAGTAACTTACTTTAATCATTGCTTCTGACTCATCTTTTCTTAATCATCATTTTTATTCTGCGGAATATTGCAAGCACTTGCATATAAAAAGCCCACTATATTAATCAATAGTGGGCTTCATCATTCACAAAACTCGACACTCAAACTTAATCGAACTCCGGATCGTAATCCAGCTCTGGCGACTCTTTACGTAGTTTTGCGCGATCCGCTTCAGATAGCTTTTGGTAATCTGCCCATTTTTTACGTACTTCATCTTGTTTATCAGCACTTAATGCGTGAAATTGCTGGTAGCGTTTACGCGCATTTTCACGCTCGTAAGGCGTCATCCGACTCCAACTATTTAAGCGCTGTTGCACACGCTGCTGTTTTTGCGCGTCCATTTTCGGGTAATCTCTGGCAATATCCAGCATCTTTTCGCGCTGCCAAGGGCGCAGAGTGTCCCACTCAGCACCTAATGGCGACAGCACTTTGCGTTGGTCTTCTGATAATTGCGACCAACGTTTAGTCGATGCTTCACTAGCCGAACTATCATTTAATGAGGATTTAATGCTACCTATATCTCCCATCGCCAATTTAATAGGCTGGTTGTAATCCGTTAGTTCCTGTGCATTTAATTGGCTTGCAACGAGCATTATCAACAATAAGATTTTATTCATTCGTTATATTTTCTTTTAAGAATTTTCTTTTTAAGCTATTTTTACCATTCTAATACCACAATTCTGTACTACAAATATCTAAACATTGTTTATGGCCTATTCTTTATTATTGACTTAACTTTGCCTGCGCAACATTTAAAGATGGCTCAAAAGCGATGTCTACAAAAGCTTCTGGTGGCAACTCTGCTGCAAGTAAAAATGCATCGCCGTGTTCAATATTTTGACCAAACGCGTTCATCAATACAAAACCAACAATAATTGCCCCTAACAACATGCCTGTTGCTGCAACACGATGATGCTCTGCCCAGTAAACCACATTGCTAATCGTACCGTCGCCATTCATTGCCCCAGTTTGTCGCATATGCGCTTTTACTGCTTGCTCTCGTCCATTTTCAAGTTGCTTCAATGTCCGCATACTCAAAAGACTGGCATGTGCATTTAACAAACCAGCGATTTGTCTGGCTTGAATATCCTCCGATGCTTCATCAGCTAAAGGATTGGTTTGTGTGTTTTGATTGTCCTGATTCATGTTATTTTCCATCATGACTCTACTCCTAAATGTGCAATTGCGCGTGCGCCTAAACCTTGTTTTTCTAAAGTGGCGGCTAATGTGTGTACTGCACGCGAACAGTGTGTTTTAACACTGCCTTGTGAACAACCCATCGACCGGGCGGTTTCTGCAACGTCCATATCCTCCCAATAACGCAATATGAAGGCTTCTCGTTGACGTGCGGGCAATTTTTCAATCGCTTTTTCAATGACTTTCATAGTCTGGCTGCGCTCAAGCTGTGCCATTGGATTTTCTGATGCATCTTCTACATCAATAGTTTCTAAGGGATCGTGATCCTCTTCGCCATCTTGCCCGGCACCAAAAGAAGACAACAGTGTTGTCCATAAATTGCGCACTTTTTGCCGACGCCAAAAATCGCGCATGGTATTTTGCAAAATACGTTGAAACAACATGGGATATTCTGCAACGGGTTTATCCGCATATTTTTCGGCGAGCTTTAACATCGAATCTTGCACAATATCCAATGCGGCCTGCTCTTCGCGCACGGCATAAACTGTTTGCTTAAAGGCGCGGCGCTCTACATCGCGCAAAAAATCTGATATCTCTTGAGAACTGGC
>Ga0160177_104526_pt1 | contig 46699 bp, 30 predicted proteins | sample met4stb_FD_108563 | JGI IMG/M metagenome (GOLD analysis project Ga0160177, IMG submission 108563) | Synthetic bacterial communities of pure cultures from sediment of Lake Washington, USA, under low oxygen conditions - MT... | ecosystem: Engineered > Modeled > Simulated communities (microbial... >...
CCCCCACAGCGGTCCAAACACTGCTCCAGTTAGCGGACGGCTTGTGCAAAAAAAGCGTCTGGATTATCGGCGGCGACGGCTGGGCTTACGATATTGGTTTCGGCGGCGTCGATCATGTCCTGGCTAGCGGGCGGAATGTCAACATCCTGGTGCTGGATACCGAGGTTTATTCCAATACCGGCGGACAAACCTCCAAATCGACACCGTTAGGCGCGGTGGCAAAATTCTCCGCAGGCGGCAAAGCAACGGCTAAAAAAGACTTGGCATTGCTGGCGATGGATTACAGCAATGTTTATGTCGCCCATGTTGCTTACGCAGGTAAAGATACCCAAACCCTGAACGCGTTTTTGGAAGCAGAAGCCCATGATGGCCCGTCCATTATCATCGCTTATGCGCCTTGCATCGCGCACGGCGTGGATCTGTCCAACAATCACCGGCAGCAAAACCTGGCGGTGAAAAGCGGGCATTGGCCGTTGTTCCGATTCGATCCCGGCAAAATCAAACAGGGCAAGAACCCGATGCACCTGGATTCTGCGGAACCGTCGATTCCTTACCGCGATTTCGTCAAAACCGAAACCCGTTTCAGCATGTTGTGGCAAACCCATCCTGAAGACGCGGAGCGCTTTTTGGAACAGGCGCAGCAGGATGTTAAAAACCGTTACCATTATTACAAACAACTGTCTGAGCTGGCCTGGAACGAATCGACCAGCGTTTCAGCGGTGAAAGCCCAACTCAAAAGCGAAACTGCCAAGGAGACCGACAATGGTTGATTTAACGACTGATTATTTAGGCTTGAAACTGGCTAACCCCTTGGTGCCATCGGCATCGCCGTTGAGCAGGGATACGGACAGCGCGCGCAGACTGGAGGACGCAGGCGCATCGGCGTTGGTGATGTATTCGCTGTTTGAAGAAAAAATCGAAGCCGAAGAACATCAGATGGAGCGGTTTTTTTATAATCAATCGATAGGTCATGGTGAATCGGATTCGTTTCATCCGATGCCGGATAACATCCAGACTTATCAGGAACAGTATCTGGAGCATTTGCAAACACTCAAGTCCGCTCTGGCGATTCCGGTCATTGCCAGTTTGAACGGCACTTCCTTAAGCGGCTGGGTCGAGTACGGCAAGCAATTGCAGCAGGCGGGTGCCGACGCGCTGGAGTTGAATATCTATCATCTGGCCGCCAATAGCGATGAAAGCGGCAATGCGGTCGAACAACGTTACCTGGATATATTGCAGGAATTGAAAGGGCAGGTCAGCGTGCCGATTGTGATGAAGCTTTCTTCGCAGTTCAGTTCGCCTATTCATTTTGCCAAACGTCTGGAAGCGGCAGGAGCTAACGGCATCGCGTTATTCAACCGCTTTTACCAGCCCGATATTGATTTGGAAACGCTGGAAGTGGTGCCGAAACTGGAACTGTCATCCTCGGCGGAAGCCTTGTTACGCATACGCTGGACTGCGTTGCTGTATGGACGGACCAAGCTGTCGCTTGCGGTAACCGGCGGCTTTCACCAGACGCCGGATGTGTTGAAAGCGCTGTTGGCCGGAGCCGACGTGGTGCATCTTTGCAGCGTCTTGCTAAAGCACGGCACAGGCCGTTTAAGCGAAATCCTGGCTGAAATGGAACAGTGGCTGGCCGAGCATGAATACGAGTCGGTCAATCAACTAAAAGGCAGCGTCAGCCAGCAACACGCCATTGATCCCAGCGCTTATGAACGCGCCAATTATGTGCAGGTGTTGGATAGCTATTCCAGCCCTGCGGGGGTGTTGAGGTAGGCTTTGTTAAGGGTGCGTTTTCGATTCTCGTTCCCACGCGCTGCGTGGGAATGCAGTCAAGGCGCGCTGCGCCGCGAGTCACGAACAGTACCTTGAATGTACGGAACGTAGCGCGTCCAGCAATGCATTCCCATGCGGCGCGTCACTGCCATTAAGTTAAGGATTTTAGTGAGCGCTAGTTCCCAAACTCCTGCTTGGGAATTCAGTGCGGGAAGCTCCAGCTTCCCGTCTCACGAAGCTGGAGCTTGGGAACCAGCGTAATGATCACTGACTAATTTAGAAAAAATCCATTAGATGATTCTCAACAGCTAGGTCTGGCGATTATCGTCTTCAATAACACTCAACAAGTGGAGTTAACAAAATGACGAAACAGCGGCTGGTAAAGCAATTTTGTACCGCTCGTGACACCGCCTATCGACTGTCGGAGCTGGCACCGATAGCGTTCGAACCCGCCACGAATATTTCCGATCCCTCCGTGTTCATAGACACGACCGTTAAGTTTCAAGAAATTCAGGGCTTCGGAGGAGCTTTCACAGAAGCGGCGGCGGTAACGTTGGACAAAATGCCGCCCGACTTGCGGCAAGAAATTATGCAAGCCTATTTCTCCCCAAACACCGGCAATGCCTATACCTTATGCCGAACCCACATCAACAGCTGCGACTTCTCGCTGGGAAATTATGCCTATACCGAAGTGGACGGCGATGTAGAACTTAAACATTTCAGCATCGAGCATGACCGGCAATCCCTGATTCCGATGATTCGCGAGGCTATTGATTTATCCGGAGGCAAGTTAAAGCTTTTCGCTTCACCCTGGAGCCCTCCGGCCTGGATGAAAACCAACGGGATGATGAATAACGGAGGCAAGCTTAAGTTGGAATATCGCCAAGCCTGGGCGGATTACTACGTCCGTTACATTCAGGAATACGAGCGGGAGGGCATACCGATTTGGGGGCTGACGGTGCAGAACGAGCCGGAAGCCACGCAAACCTGGGATTCCTGTATTTACACCGGCGAAGAAGAGCGGGATTTTGTCCGGGATTACCTTGGCCCAACCCTCCATGATGCCGGGCTGGGAAAAGTTAAAGTGATTGTCTGGGATCACAATCGCGACCGGATGTTTGAGCGGGCCAAGGCCGTGCTGGACGATCCAAAGGCCGCACACTATGTCTGGGGCGTCGGTTTCCACTGGTATTGCGGGGATCACTTCGACAACGTGCAACTGACTCATGACGCCTATCCCGATAAACACCTTATTTTTACAGAAGGTTGCCAGGAAGGCGGACCGCATCTCGGTTCGTGGGATACCGGAGAGCGTTATGCCCACTCGATCATAAACGATCTTAACCGCTGGACAGAGGCCTGGGTGGATTGGAACATGGTTCTGGATGAAACGGGCGGTCCCAACCATGTCGGCAATTTCTGTAGCGCGCCGATTATTGCCGACACCCAAGCCGGAGAAATACGCTACCAAAGTTCTTATTACTACATTGGCCATTTTTCCCGTTTCATTCGTCCGGGGGCTCGCCGTGTCGCCTGCGCCAAAAACCTGGACAGCCTTGAAGCGAACGCATTTTTGAATGTTGATGGGAGTGTGGCCGTAGTGGTCTTGAACCGTACCGAGCAGGCAATTGACGTTGTTTTAAAAAGCGAAGGGTTACAAGCGAAAACCTCGATACCGGCTCGTGGGATTAAGACTTTTGTTTTTTAACGATGCTATAGGATGTGTTGCATTTCGATTGCTGCTTCCCAAGTTCCAGCTTGGGAGCCAGCATAAACCCGGGCCAAGCTGGTCGAACCAAGCCATCGCTGCTACGCAATCGATGGTTTTCTCAGGAAACAGGAGGCTACTAATAGCGCTACGCTATCCAGAGCAACGGCAGGCGTTGGGCTAGCGCTCGCATTCGGCGAGAGTTTGCTGGGCTTTGGTGAGTTCCGGCGATCCGAGTTTTTGGCAAATTTCTACCGCGCGCCGGGCGTGTGGGAGGGCTTCGTCTTTATTTCCCTGCCGCACTAGGGCATTGGCGAGGTGATGGCAGGTGCTGCCGATCAATTCCAGGCGTCCAAGGTCTTCGATCAAGGGCAGGGCTTCGCGGGCGAGGGCTTCCGCTCCGGGCCAGTCCTCGCGATGTAGCGCCAGCGCGGCCTGATTGTTGGTAATGTAGGCGATGCCTTCGTGGTAAGCGACGGCACGGGCGATCCTCAACGCCTCGCGGAAATCGCGCTCGGCGGCGTCGAAATCGCCGGAAGACCGCTCGGCGTCGGCAAGGGCGTTCAAGCCGATAGCGATATCCATGCTCTCGCGGTCCAAGGAGCGCCAGATCGCCACGGCTTCGCGATAGGCGGCGATGGCTGCGGGGTAATCCTCCGCCAAGTTGTGGCCGCTGCCGAGCAAGTAGATGGCGCCGGCTCGCTCGCGGGCGCCGGCTTTCGCCTTGAGCCAATGGGCCTCGGCACGGTCGGCGCAGATCAGCACTTCGGCCGATTGCTCGCGCAGAGTGTAGACCCAAAGCTGTAAGGCGGATCATTTGTAAAGCTGTAAGGTGGATCATTTGTAGGGTGGATTCGCCGCTAGGCAATCCGCCGCAACTTCGGCTGGCTGTAATTGGCGTTGTGCGTTGATTGGCGGTTTGCTACGCGAAACCGCCCTACAAACTTATGCACGACCACTTAACTCCGGGGGCAAGCTGTTTATGCCCGACATTCACATGCATTAAAATGTCGGGCAACGAAAAGCTGCCGCCCGACGGGGCATATCAATGGCAAGTTCGGCTTATTTCCCAAGATGCAATGCGTTTTCAAGAGTCTGACGAATAAACCGTTGATAAGGTACGCCTGAGCGCTCGGCTCCTTTTTGATCGCGTCAAACAGTGTTTCAGGCAGGCGCATGGTAATGCTCTTATACTTTGGCTGAAACTCAAAACTAACAGGTTTCATGCCTGACAAGTCATATCGGGTTAAATCGGCCTCGTCTACGAAAGTCTCTGCGGCTTTATCGGTTTTAAGTTTTGGAACGTTCTTTTTCATAATGTTCTACCTCTTTCTGGTGCATGTGACGGGCGCTGATGGGACGGATTAAAACGTCATCGCTATATCACGACTATTTCCCGCTGATCAATCACTTCGCCTATAACGCAGGCTTTGGCTACACCATTTTGATGCAGGGCATTTAGACATTCCTGCACCTGATCGGGCGGCACTGAAAACAGCAATCCGCCGCTGGTTTGAGGATCGAACAGCACCGGGAACTTTTGATTGTTTATCTCGGTATCCAATACTGCACTTAAAGACCGATAATTTTCCTCGGCAATAGAAGCGTAATAGCCTTTGGCAAATAACTCTCCAACACCGTCGAACAAGGGGATTGCCTTGTAATCGATTTTAACGCCCAAAGCCTGACCGGTATTTTTCCCCATCATCTCAAACGCGTGGCCCAGCAGACCGAAGCCGGTAATATCCGTGCAACCGGAAACGCTAAAGGATTTGATGATTTCCATCGCTGTTTTGTTGGATTGCAGCATGCTTGAAAGCGCCTGATCCACCAGTTTGCCGTTGGCCTGGGCCAGCATATTGGCGGCGAAGATAACGCCGGTGCCGATGGGTTTAGTCAGTATCAGCCGGTTTCCGGGTTGAGTGAGCTGTTTTCTTAAAACCTGCTCCGGCACGACTTCGCCCTGGACTGCAAGCGATATGGCAAGCTCCGCTCCTTCGCCGGTATGGCCGCCGACCAGAGAAGCGGCGCTTTGGGTCAGAATATCCAGCACGCCCGACATCAGTTGAAAAATATCTTCCTGCTGAATCTTCTTGTTTGCAGCGCCGAGCGTCAGGCCGACTTGCGCGGTCTTGGCAACGCCGCCCATCGCGTAGATGTCGCTTAAGGCATGCTGGGTGGCGATTTGCCCCAGCAAGTAAGGGTCTGAAATGAACGAGCGGAATTGATCGATGCTTTGCAGGCACAGGGTATGCTCGGAAAGCCGGGTCAACGCGCAGTCTTCGCCATCCTTGACGCCCAGCAACACTGCGTCGTCGGTGGGGATGTCCAGCTTGTTCAGGCTGACCGTTAGCGTGGAAGCTCCAAGCTTGCTGCCGCAGCCGCCGCAGGTATTGCTTTCCCAATCTCCGGGGACCAGCGTGGTCTTGGGCGTCGGCATGGTTTTATCGAAATGCCGGGGCTTGACGCTGAATGTCTTGGCCTGGAAGCGCTTCATAAAACGCCTGTCGATGCCGTCCTTAACGGTCCACAACAATGACGGCCACATCCATCTGAGGATCGATGCGCTATCCTGATGAACCAAGGCTTTGCGCTCGCCTATGGTGATTAGAGACAGCACGTTTTTCTTGGGATGAAAGGTTTTTAATGCGGATTTTCCGGTGAAAAAAGCGCGGATATTGTGGTCAAGCACCCTGCCTTGCCGGACCGCATAAACGCCCGCTTTTTTCAACGGGGACGGCGAAAAGTGTATGCAATCTCCGGCCGCAAACAGGTCGTGTTCGTTTTCAACCAGCAGGTTTCCATTGACCTTTACAAAACCGTCCTGGCTTACCGGCAGTCCCGAGTCTTTAAACCACTGCGGCGCGGCTGCTTGGGTAGCCGTCAGCACCCGATAAAAATCTTTCGTCTGGATAAGTCCTTTATCGTCTTTAAGCACTAGGCCGATTTCCTGTTCCTTAAGCGCCTGGGTGTTTTTAAAGACTTTTATGTCCAGCTCTTTGAGCGTTTTTGACAGCCTTCTTTGCGCCGAATGGTCTTTCGCCGAGACCAGGAATTCATGCCGGTGGATAAGGCTCACCTCGGCATTCCAGTTATGTTGGTCGATTAACATTTTCAGGATAATCGAGATTTCAACGCCGGATGCGCCGGCGCCGACAACAGCGATCTGTAGCGATTTGCTGCCTTTGTAAGCTTTCAAGTCGGCGATCAACCGCTCCCAGTGCGCGATAAACCTGGAAATAGGCTTAAGCGGGATAAGCTTTAAAGCCGCCTCTTCTGATGAATTTTCTATGCTTTTAGGGGCTATGCCCACGTTAATGGACGCGCAGTCGTAACCGACTTCCACTCTGTTCTCCAGCCGGATTTTTTTCCTTTGCGGATCGATGCCGATGATGTTGGCCTTGATAAAGCGCTGGCCGAGTTCTTCGCAGATGCGTCTTAAATCGAAATGGCATTCTTCATAGGAATAATAGCCCGCCAAGTAGCCGGGTATCATGCCGGAGTATGGCGAATGCGTTTGGTCGGATATCAGGGTGATCCTAAGTCCACCAATCGGATTCATGGCCAGCATTTTCAAGACCTGGATGTTGGCATGTCCGCCGCCGAGCAAAACCAAGTCTGAAACTATCGGGGTTGAATTTTTATTCATAATACAAAGGATTTTCGATAATGAATCTATCAAAAGCATTGTCCACGAAAGGCACGAAAAGCACGAAAAATCGTAACTATTCAGCGCATGCTCAATAGAACACGGATTCGCGCATTCCCAAGCTCCGGCTTGGGAATGCAGTCTTGGAAGCTCCAGCTTCCAAGACTCGCGAAGCTGGAGCTTCGCTAACTGGGTTCCCAAGCCGTAGCTTGGGAACCAGCGCAAAAGCATTGTCCACGAAAGGCACGAAAAATCTTGTACCGCGATTTTTTCGACTGCTTTTTTCGTGTCTTTCGTGATTTTTGTGGACCCCATTTTTTCTTACAGATCGATCTCTTGATGGGAAGTTCTTTTTTGAGAATCGACTAAAAAATCCAAACAATCCTGCCAAGTGCCTTGAAACAAGGTCTTTCGTGATTTTAATGACAGCGAATGGATATAAAGTTTGTCGTAATAATGCGTCAGCAGGCGCTCAATCCAGTCGAGATAAGCGTCTGCGTAAGCCTCATTCAGCGCATCGAATTGGAATGATTGGCTCAGCATAGTCTTAATGTTATCGCACTCCAGGCCGCCCAGCTTGATCCTGATCCGTTCGACATTTTTGGCAAAACGGGCTTCCAGTTCGTGTAACGCCATGCCGCCTGCAAAAGGCGCTTGGATATATTCCTTAAAGATTTCCAATGCCCGAACCCTGGCCGGTGTTACGATCATCACCATCGGCGCAGGGACCATTCGGGCATAAAACAGGTCAGGCACATGGCATCGGCCGATATTGGGACTTTCATCCTCCAGCACAAAGTTATCCGCAATTTGATATAACGATTGCGCCAATTTGTTTTCAAACGTGGCTTGCTGGGGCTGGCTTCTGCCAAGATAGGCTCCGAAAGCGCTGCCGCGATGATTGGCAAGCGCTTCAAGATCGACAAAGTGCCGGAGCTGATGGATTAAGCGGGTTTTCCCCGATCCGGTCATGCCGGACAGGACGATAAAGGGCGCGGGATTTTCTATGACCTTAAGCGCCTCATGCCTTAAGCCTTTGTAGCCGGAATCGACCCGTAAAACTTCAAGTCCGTTTTGACAGACCCAATCCTGGGCTAACCGGGAGCGCAGGCCGCCGCGCCAACAAAAGATCAAAGCAGGTTGCCGGGGATGGCTTTTAATCGATTCGCACCATTGCTGAATCATCTGCTCCTTATAATCGCCGCTGACCAGTTTGTGTCCAAGCGCTTTGGCGGCTTCGGAGCCTTCGGTCTTATAGGTCAGTCCCACATCATGGCGATGGGCATCTGATAGTATCGGGATGTTTAGCGTGTTTTCAAAATGCGCCTTTTCATATTCTCCCTCGGACCTTACATCAATAACAGTCACTTGATTATTGGCGCTAAGCAGTCTAAACGCTTCGGTAGCGGGAAGGGTAGGGTGATAGTTCATATTGAAATTATGGTCAGCAAGAATTCGCCTTAATATAACAGAAACGGCTGGCGATCTTTTTTTCTGCATCAGGGAGAAGGCGCCAATAGATGTGGTGTATATGTGTAGACAGTTTGGCATGCCTGCGTCCATAGGCTCTAGACTGGAAGCCAAATAGGTCGGCGGGTAATCTTGGTAGGGTGCGTTAAACCTAAACGCACCCTTATTCACGATGTGAAAGTAATAAAGTACGGTACGGATTTGATCCGCTACCTAATTATGCGCGGTTATTTACTCTTCTAACGCTCGTTGCCGCCGTTGCAATTTGGCTACCCGTTTTTGCACCAGCGTCTTGGCGGCATCGGCACCGATATGCGCTTCGCCGCGCTTTTTGGCTAATTCCATTTGCTTTTCGCGCTCCATGAAACGGGTTTTCCGCTCGGCCGTGATTTTATCGTAACAATGAGGGCAGCTGACGCCTTGCTGATAGTGTTCGCTGGCTTTGTCGGCTTCGGTGATCGGCAGGCGGCAGGCGTTGCATTGGTCGTAGTTGCCTTTTTCAAGCTGGAGATTAACCGTCACCCGCTCGTCGAAGACAAAGCATTCGCCTTCCCACAGCGTTTCCTGTGCGGGGACTTCTTCCAGGTATTTTAATATGCCGCCTTTGAGATGATAAACCTCGTCAAAGCCCTGTTCTTTTAGAAAGGCGGTCGATTTTTCACAGCGGATACCGCCGGTGCAAAACATTGCCACTTTTTTGTGTTTTCCGGGGTCGAGATTTTCTTTAACGTAGTCGGGGAATTCCCGAAAGCTGGTTGTATTCGGGTTAATGGCGTTTTTAAAGGTGCCGACTTTAAATTCGTAGTCGTTGCGGGTGTCCACCAGTATCACGTCAGGGTCTGAGATCAGTTTGTTCCAATCTTTAGGGCTGACATAAGTACCCACCACGCGTTTGGGGTCGATGCCTTCCACGCCCATGGTCACGATCTCTTTTTTGAGTTTAACTTTGGCGCGGTTGAACGGTGGTTTGTCGGTCAGCGATTCTTTGTGATCTATATCGGCCAGACGCGGATCGCTGCGCAACCAATCCAGCACGGTGTCGATGGCTTGGCGTGATCCGGCTATCGTGCCGTTGATGCCCTCGCCAGCCAGCAACAAGGTGCCGCGGACGTGGTTGGCTTCCATGACATCATGCAGGGGTTGACGCAAAGCCTGGTAATTTTCCAGGGTGACAAATTTGTACAGGGCACAAACTACTATGTGAGACATTAATTATTCCTTGTTGCGGGCTGGAACGTAAATCCAGTGCAGATAAAAACGATAGATTTTCAGGAAATTAACGCCCTGAAAAGTAGAAAATTTCTTTGAGAAAAAAAGTTCTTAAAGAAACAGTTAAATGATAACACTAAATCTTTTCAAAATTAATTGTGGGGAAACGTAGGGAAGTACATGAATATCGCTGGTCTTTATGAAAACGGAGCGTGAGCGGAATGTTGACGAACAGAGTTAGAGGGATTTAGCGTTGCATTTTTTTGAGCGCCAAGCACCGCATCGGCTACGCTCCAAAAGAGCTTGCCATGAAATTGCTCTTCTGCCAGTTTTAGCAATAACTGTCTTATCGGATCTTTGACTCGAGCCAATAAAAGCGCTTTATGTTGGCGTTTAAGATCGTCAGCAAGTTCAACTAAACATTCAGCCGCCGTGCTGTCAAGATTTGCACTTTCTTCAAGACTCAAGATAAGAATCTGCACATCGTCTCTACTTTTTAAGCGCTGTTGAACTTCGGTCAGGATGCCTTCGACGCTGGCAAAAAACAGCGGTTCTTCAGGGCGTAGAATCAATAAATTGGCCTGAGGTTGGGCTTTGGGGTGACTTTCCCTGTCCACATAATCGCGCGAATTCCCCAATTCCGCCAATTCCCTTACCAAAGGCTGACTGAAGGACCGTATCGCAGCAGCTAATGACAAGCCAACGGCAATCAGCATTCCATGTAACACGCCAAAAGCTAAAACTGCAATAATCGCAGCCAGAGCAAGATATTGATCGCGATCCATTCGCCAGAGGTAAATGAGTGCTTTGGGGCTTAACGCATGGCTTAAGGCATTGATAACCGCCGCTGCAACGATGGGTTCCGGGATAAGGCCTATCCACCCTTGTCCGAATACGACCATTAACAGCAACACTAATGCAGCAATTACACCGGCCAGTTTGCTTTGTGCTCCCGCTTGCTCATTCGCGGAACTGACTGAAAATCCTGCGCCGACCGGCATACCCTGGAGTAAGCCTGAAACAAGGTTGGCTGCCCCCAGAGCGAACAGTTCACGGTTGGGTTCCACAACATTGCCGTGAAGCAGTGAGAGGCTTCGAATACTGCCCCAGGATTCGGCAACGATGATAACCAGTAAACCACACGCCAACTCCGCTAACTGGAGCCACTTTTCCATTGGTAATTGCGGTAAGCCCAAACCCGGCAACTTAAGCTGCAAAGGTCCGACAACAGCCACATTAAAGTCGGCAAGATTCACCGCGTTACTTAAACAGATACCCAAAACCAACACTACAAAAGCGCCGGGCACAGCGCGCCAACGTTTGAGTACCCATAACAAAATGAGCGCGCCGGAACCGATGGCTGCGCTCCAGATAGCCCATTCATGGGCGTGATTGAATAGCTCAACGATAATTCGAAAAGGATCAGGGGCATGGACTTTAATGCCGAGTATTATGGGCAATTGTTTAATAATGATGGTTATCGCTAAAGCGAACGAGAAACCATGCAGCACGGGGCGCGAAACGAATGCCGAAAGCCGCCCGAGTCCGGCTTTTGCAAAGACTAATAAGCCGACACCCGTCAATATGACCAAAGCAATGCCTAGACCTGCGGCAGCATTGCCGTCAACCGGATGCATCGATAGAACGACCGCGGCCAGGAGTGCCGCAGCGGATGAAGTTGGCGCAACGATAGCAAAATGGCTTTCTCCCAGCCAGGCGTAACACATCAAGCCCACCAATGCGGCAGTTATAGCGGATTGAATCGTAAGGTGTGCAATGGCGGCATAGGCGACAGCCTCAGGCAACAAAATAAAGGCTACCGATAAACCTGCAACCGCATCGGCAGCCAATAATTGTCTAGGCGGCCAACGGTCGCTGTATTTCACTAATAAATTAAAGTTCATTTTTAATATGCGTAGAAGTGATGCGCGATGCTGTCTGTTAAAGCAGTAGGCTCTTGTACATCATCAGATGATCTTGCATCGGATCCAGGCATCTTCGTCGAACTCATAGATGGCACACAGTCTATGGTAGCCATCCGCAATTACCGCTTTACCGCGCGGTTCGTCTCTTACTATAAGGAGAGGGGAGAGGCTTACCCCTTTCTGAATCTTTTTCCTGTCTTTCTCGACATGTAAATTGCTCACCCCCAACAGTGAGAGTTGAGATGCCCTGAAGATGTCCTTGGCTTTGAACTGCACGATGGCAGCACTTCTAAGACTGGTTATCATGTCGGCAACCCGATCATTGTTGTAAAGGAGGCTAAGATAGGACTCAGCGGCCGGGTAGTCGTGTTCCTCCACATCGAGAAGCCATTTGATCTCTTTCACGTCTGATTTTGCCATTTATTACTCCTCAGTTTTGTCTTTTAATACTGGAACTTGGTGCGTCCAACACGTTAGCATAGTTTATAGGATGTTTTTTTTAAAATACCAATAAAACCCGAACACTTAAATCGTGGTAAACAATCTTCCAAGGCGTTCGATAGCGGAAATTGTACAATTTGTTCTTTGGAAGGCACGGTATTTACTTGTGCGTAATCCGATGAAAATAGGTTGGTTGTGGTAAATATTGCACGTATTGAAAAAATATACCTTGACTCATAGTGTTGAGAAGATCATACTGCACCCAGCTTGAAAATAAGATTTACCCTCTGCTTACCATTTCGATGTATCTTCTGTAGTTCCTCGTCCTGTTTCTCATTTTGTAACTTCCAAATTTACCGGCTTGACCCGCCTTTTTAAGGCTTTTTATATTCAAATATTTTATAGGACTTTTTATGTCTACAATGACTACTGGCATCGTTAAATGGTTTAATTCTGATAAAGGCTTCGGCTTTATCGAGCAGCAATCAGGTCCCGATGTTTTCGTACATTTCCAACAAATCAATAACTCTGGCGGCTACAAATCGCTGGATGAAGGCCAAAAAGTACAGTTCAGCGTAGCGCAAGGCCAAAAAGGCCCGCAAGCTGAAAATGTAAGCGTCATCAGCTAAGTTATAAGTTACATGCTGCGGCACAATTACCCGTGCCGCAGTTTGTATTCAAAAATTCAATCAAAGCCTGTAATAAATTAAAGTCGACTAACTTTAGCTGTTATTAGCAAGGCTTCTTAATCATCCTGTTCAATCGGATGGTTTCAATCTGCTCGCTGTCGCAACCTTAAATATTTGTCGGTAAAGAGCATCAAATCCACTCTGTAATAAAGTTTTCTCGCATGGTTTTTAAGGCTCTACTTGTAGTCAGTTGACTATTTGATAGCGTCTACATCGCCGTATACGAAAACGGCAGAATTAATCCAGCAAAAAATTAGCCTGTTTCAGGCGATCATTCGGCCCAGCGTCGGTGGTTTCATCTTTCAAATTCACACCTGAAAACTGTAACTTTTCGGCCTCATTAAGCAAAAACAGTAATTTCTTTAACGCCTGCTGATAACTCAGTCCGTTGTTATGGATATTGGAAATGCAATTGCGGTCGGCATCGGTGCTTATGCCCGATCTGGCCTGATAGGTAAAGTAAATCCCCATGCTGTCTGGCGAGCTTAAGCCCGGTCTTTCACCGATTAATACGATACACAGACTGGCTGCATAGTGTTCCGCAATAGCATCGCCAATCGCTACGCGCCCGTGTTTTACCAAACATAGCGGAGGCAATCTGTAGCCCTTTTGTTGCAGTTCGGGCAGCAATAAACCCAAAAACGGTTCGGCGTGATGTTCAATGGCGGTAGACGATAATCCGTCGGCAACAACGACAACTGCATCAACCGGAATGGGCGCGCTGTGCTGCAAGCAGGCCATAGCCGATGCGCTTAACAAGCGTCCGAGATCGGGGCGCTGCAAATAGACAGACTGATTTTCCGCCTGGGTTTGCAAGGTCAGCGTTTGGTAGCCCCGCACATTCAAGCGCTGTTCGAGTCCAGTAAAATCCAGCGGGATGTTGACCGCGTCGCGGGCCAACGCATGCGCCAGCTGAAAATCCAGACAGGCGCGGGTCGGCAGGCTCATTCCCGCCCGCCCTAAAGCGATGCGCGCCGGGGTGAATTGTTTCAGGCTGTGCCACGGATCTTGTGCAATCGTCGGTTCGTTATCGTTGCTCATCGCCTTACTCGCTCAGGTTTTGCAAAGACGATTTAAACAATGCGGGTACATCGGGCCGTTGTTGCAATTGGTTTTCGGCATTAAAAATGCCGTGTTGTTGCAGCCATTGCTCAAACTCCGGCGCGGGCCGCAAGCCCAGCACTTGGCGCAGATAAAGCGCATCATGAAAAGACGTGGATTGATAATTGAGCATCACGTCATCCGCGCCGGGAACGCCCATAATAAACGTACCGCCGGCAACGGCGAATTGAGTCAACAGCATGTCCATATCGTCCTGATCGGCTTCGGCGTGGTTGGTGTAGCAGACATCGCAGCCCATCGGCAGGCCCAGCAGTTTGCCGCAGAAATGATCTTCCAGACCGGCGCGGATAATCTGTTTGCCGTCGTAAAGATATTCCGGGCCGATAAAACCGACCACCGTATTGACCAGCAGCGGTTTGAATTTGCGCGCGACCGCATAAGCCCTGGCTTCGCAGGTTTGCTGGTCCAGTCCTTGATGGGCATTGGCGGACAGCGCGCTGCCTTGGCCGGTTTCAAAATACATGCAGTTATCGCCCAACGTGCCCCGGCCCAGTTCCAGCGCGGCCAGCCGGGCTTCGTTTAGTAAATCCAGGTTGATGCCGAAGCTGTCGTTGGCTTTTTGCGTTCCGGCAATCGACTGAAACACCAAATCAACCGGCGCGCCCTGTTCGATGGCCTTTAAGGTCGTCGTTACATGCGCCAGCACACAGGATTGTGTCGGTATTTGATAACGCTCGATTACATCATGCAGCATGTGCAGCAAGCGCGAGGTCGCCTCAAGATTGTCGGAAGCCGGGTTAATGCCGATAACGGCATCGCCGCAACCATACAGTAAGCCGTCGAGCAGGCTGGCGGCAACACCGGCCGGATTATCGGTAGGATGATTCGGTTGCAAACGCGTGGATAAGCGGTTTTCCAGACCGATGGTGTTCCGAAATCGGGTGATCACACGGCATTTTTTAGCGACCAGAATCAAATCCTGGATACGCATGATTTTGGATACGGCGGCCGCCATTTCCGGCGTGACGCCTGGGGCTATCGCGGTCAGCGCTGCTGTTGTCGCCTGCTCGGACAGCAGCCAGTTACGAAAGTCGCCGACCGTCAGGTGACTGATGGCCGCAAAAGCGGCGCTATCATGTTCGTCGATAATCAAGCGGGTGACTTCATCCTGTTCATAAGGCACCAGCGCTTCATTAAGAAATTGTTTTAGCGGCACATCGGCGAGCACCCACTGCGCCGCGACCCGCTCAAGGTTATTGACGGCGCCCACACCGGCCAGATAGTCGCCCGAACGTGCCGGGGTAGCCTTGGCCATCAGGTTGCGCAGGGTTTTGAAATCGTAGGCCTGATCGGCTATGTGGGTCTTATACATGAGCGGCTTATCCAGAGATATTCGGGATGCTCAAGATAACATTATCTTGTGAAAACGGCGTTACATAGGGTTACGTATTGCCCGCGAAAATAGATGAACGGGCCTTAACTGAATGACCGTGATGGATGAGATAGTGAGTAGGATATTCCTATGCAGGAAACAAGATATATTTCCGTGTCATTCGTGGCCTGTCTTTTTCGCGGCGGTGATGGACAATGCGTAACATAAGCTTTTTAAGCAAAATAATCGGCAGCGCCAAACCAATCTACCGCGTTTTGATTTACAGGCGTCGGCTTTTCGCTAACCAACTCGTCAAGGATATATTCCAGTCCATAAAAATTGCCATTATCAAAAGCCTGATTCATCGGTGCGACAATATCGCTATGCGTATCGAAATTCTGGTTAACCATCTTTTACCTTCCCGTTTCATTGACTGATGCACAAAATTAAGTGTCATACAGATACATTTCTTGTTATGAGAGGAAATAATTTCTGTAATTCTTGGCTAACATGCGCTTTGCTCGCTGAACAGAAACTGAAGCGGTAGGGATAACTGGCCGGTTCTAACATTTCGATGTGTTGAAATAGTAGAACCTCTTTTTGCATGGTGGGATTGGGTGCTCGTAGATCGCCTTGCATTCAGCAGATGCACTGAATCTGTGACATTGACCGGCTATTTTCGACCCGTAAGCGTTATTTCTGTTGCTCTGCGGTTTCCCGTAATTTTTGTCGAGTTTGTTCGAACAGTGCGGCCAAGCCTGCGCAGGGGGTTGGGGTATCCAGCGCTTTAAGCAAGGCGGCTGCCAGGCCAAAGTCGGGGTCATTATTCTCGGATTTATTGGAACCGCGTCTTGCAATGCCCGCAGCAATTGCCGCATCCGAACAAGCCAGTTCGATCAGTTTCGGCTGTAGCACTTGAGTACGGTAAACACCCAGTTGCAACGGGTTACGGTATTCACATTCCAGCAAGGTTGGATTATCGCTGTAGCAGCCTGTTTGACTGATCGGTTTTCCCGACGGTAATTTCGTACCGGCAGAATTCATGCGATTCTGAAAGGCACTGAATTGTTCACCCTCCAGTATCGGCTTGAGCGTTGATTCCAGCTTGCGCTGTTGCTGCTCGCTCCAATCCGACACCAAGCTTTCGGCAATGAATGCGCCATCGAGATTGGCTTGTGACCAGTCAACCCCCAGCAGGTCCGCTTCACGTAGTTCTGCACCCTGTAGTGCGGCCAAGGCCAAGTCAGCTCCCTGCAATTTCGCATAGACCAAATTTGCACCTTGAAAATTCGTCTCGCGCAAGTTAGCCCCCTGCAATTTTACCCCGCGCAAGTCTGCGCCCTGAAGTTTCGCCCCGATCAGGTTTGCACCCTGCAAATCCGCCCCGCGCAGATCCGCGCTCTGAAGTTTTGCCCAACCCAGGGCTGCGCCTTGCAGATTCGCCCCACGCAAATCCGCGCCCTGCAGATCCGCCTCGATCAGGCCCGCACTCTGTAGCTGAGTTCCACCCAAAATCGCGCCCTGCAATTGCGTTTTGTCCCAACCGATTACGCCCTGCAGCTTCGCTTTTAACAGGATAGCGCCCTGCAACTGGACGTGGCGAAGATCGGCTTTGGGTAATACGGCACCGAAAAAATTGGCAAAGCGCAGGTCGCGATTTTGTAAATTGAGTCCGTCGAATTCCTTAAAGGCCGCGTCACGCACTTGTTTATCGGGATCTATTGCCCGGGTTAATAGCGACAAGGACACTTCTTTGGGTACCAGCCTGGCTTCCCTGAGATTCAGGTTGCGTGGAAATAAACCCAAATTGAACCATGAGCAGGGACCGAGCATCACCTGAAGAATGGATGCTTCCGATTTTTCAGCCATTGCCAGCGACGTGCAGGACACAACATCATATTTATGGGCGGCGACACTCAGCCATGACTCAGGCACTTTGCGGATCAACCAATCTTCGAAGTAGCGGGGCGCATTCTCAGGCTTGTCTTGCCCCGAGGCGTAATAAGTCTGTACGGTAATACTGCCGGGTATCACCGCGATAATACTGAGCAGAATAATCACCGGCACAGAGACTAATAAGAAAACCATGCCCTTCGGTTCGGTTCCAGGGTGCAGCATAGGCTGGTGGGCAATTTCACGCGCAGGTAGATTCGGCCGGAGACGCTGAATCAATCGCGTTAGCCGGCTCCATCCGAGAGTGCTCAAATACCGGAGCCAAGCAGGCCAATAACCCAGCAAGCGAGCGCTAAAGTTCCGCCACCATTCCTGTGCCCGGTCTTGAGGCGAGGCGATCAGCGGCCACAAGGTGATCAGCATGGCCGCATCGACCCAAACCGAGAGGCGCTGCGACCAGGTGATAGCTTCGTCATGAAACGGAAGGAAGCGGATTTGTGCGGCCAGCAACATTAATAAAGGTAAAGCGATGACGGTAATGCCGACCACCAAGGATAGCAGCCAGCGGATCAACCAGACTTCAGAACGCCCTGCGATCAGATGAGTGAAAGGAAAGATGAACAAGCGGTTGCGCACTTGTTGCCCGGTCGGCGTATCGGGAAGGTCGCGATCCAGATTCCACAGCTTGCAAGAGAGCAATTCCAATTGCATGAGCAGGTTAAAATGCAGCAGAACTACCATCCACGGCACGAAGCCGTAAAAAGTGGTCAGCGGCAGATCCACATCCAGAATCGGCAGTTTGACCGGGCTGATGCGCAGCAGGTCGTCGTGCGTTGTGCCCCAGACGATGACGCCGAGGTAGGTAACGAAGGCCATAAACGCGACATGCAGCGCCGCCACGGTCTGGGATGCGGAGTTGGCCGCTTCCAGAAGTTTCTCGATATGCGATGAGAGTTCGTCGTTGCTTTGCGGTAGCGGATCGGACATGGCGGTTGGGCTGGTTTCGGAGGCTTAATTTGATGAAGTATAAAGCAAATGAGGTCATTCATTTGAATTCAGCGCAGCTATCACCTGAATCCACAATCCTCCATCACTCTATTTTTAACCGATAACCCTGTTCAATCGATCCGCGATGGCAGATCCCAATATCCGCCGATAGAAACATGCTTGTTGTTTTAAGCCAGTTAAGGGGCGGGATAAGTGATGATTTATTTTCGCCTTTAACTCATTCCACAGGTACAGCATTAGGCGCCCAAAACTTTGACGTACTCATGGCATTTTCCTTTCACTTCAAGCCAAACGCTTTTAACTGGCTGCCGATAACTTTATCGTACCCCTCGACCCGGTAGATCATGACATACACCTTGCCATTCGCAACAACCGGCGGGATCATACGGGACATCATGCCGAGCCCTCCATGGCAACCCCCCACATTTCCCGTTGAAAACAGGCGCTTCATCTTCCGGCTGCCGGGTAGGATAGACGTCGCATCGTAGGCAATCAACTCGCCCTCCGCAAATCCTTTATTGGCATCCCCGCATTTTGCATAAACGGCCCAAACAAGGGCTGTATCGAAGTCGATGGCGGTATCGGGAGCGCCTTGCAATTTGGATGGCTTGCCGGAAACCATCAACAAGCCGCCCGGCATTCCGCCTGGCGCACCAATGCGTGCGGACGCCAGTTCCTCGCCTTCCGCACGGAATACCGGACGCCGATCGCGTGTTGTTGAGAAATCGTACGCCTTGAGGGACGCATTTTCGCCCCATACATACACAATGCCGCCGCCAGCATCCTTCTGGGTCAACGCGAGGGCGTGGATGTGATGCGTCCTGCCGTTTTCGGGACCGCCTTCGATTTTGCAGGGCGTAAACCAATCATCGTCAGCTACGCAAGGAATGCTTCGATTCAGTTCGTTTGCCCGCAACCAGCTTTGTTGCGTCTCGCCGTCCTTATCGCCGCTGAAATAGGACGCTATCAGGGGCGGTCGAAACATCAGTTTATTGAACCGGTCGTTATGCCCCAGATCGGTTTTATCCAACGCATAAATGATGCCGTCTTTGGTGCCCTGCAACAAAACATCCGATCCGGGAATCAGCAGGGGTCCGGCAGAGCCGAAATCCCAATCGGTCCCTGCTCGTAACCTAAATTCGCCATCCGGTCCACGAGGCGGCGGGACTGCACGTCCGCAGGAAACCTCGCTGGTGTTATCTTGCCAAAGACAGCCTGCGCCGGAAGTCCGCTCATCGAGAAACGCTTTATACCAGTCCGTTTTTTGCAGTTCGGGGCGCTTGCCGGACAGGCTGGGCAGGTAGCGCAACTTGATCATGCTTTCGGTAAGGTCGTCGCCGCCGTTATTGGAGGTGCCATTCGAGGTAGCGACGTAGATCATGTCGCCTTCTGTCACCGGCGCGCCTCCCGCTTGCCAGATACCGCCTCCCCAGGAATTAAATGCTGTGGTACAGAAAATCGCCGGATCACGGGAGAAGCCCTGTTGATTCAGCAGGGCGCGGGTATCGTAAGCGATCACAAAACCGTGCGGATTATTCCGTTTATCGTCGTTAGGGTGCTCCCCATTTGCCGCAAAGGCGAGTACCAGGCCCTTGTTGCCGGTCAGTGCCAGACCGGCGCGCAGTTTTGGGTAAGTGTATTGTTTGCCTTGCCCGTCAACGGCATTGGCATCATTGAACCAGCAGTTGTTACCTTCCTGAGATTGACCGAAAATACGCACCGGCTCGGCTTTTTTGTCACCGGTTTTGGCATCGAGAATAAACACCTTATAGTCGCGATAACGGTCGTCACCTTTATTTTTTTGCACCCATGCTGCGACGAACAGGGTGTTAGTGGAGGGATCAATGATCGGGGTTGCCGAAATCCCCCAATCGGGCGTATGCCCCCACATGTCCATATCTTGCGTTTCCTTTCCATCCTTCCGGGTTATGGTATTAATGGGCGGGCCAAGCTCTTTCTCGTAAACCTTGTTATTGGTCTTCGCATTAATGCCGATTACCTTATTTTTCATCGTTGTGACAATCACCAAATCATTTCCATTGATCCCCTTTTCGAGCACAAGGGGTTGAGTTTCCACTTTAGCGTCGAAATTGAAAGTGTTAAGCAGGCCAAATTGCGCATTATTGACGTTAGATTTATTCAGAATGAATTCTTGATTGTTGGATGCGGTTCTAAAGTGATTCCCGGCCCTTTCGTTGATGCTGACCGCCTGGCTGGCCGGCGGAGCGAGAAGAAAGAAAAATACCGCGCTTAAGTAACCGGCCGTTGCAAATTTCATAGCGTGTATCCAATGAGATGAAAATCAGCGGCCAAGCCGAGGTTTGGCTTAACCGCGATAAATTAACGGGCCCAACGCTATTCGCTCAAGCGTTTTGGGGATCAGCGAACTTCAGCAGGTTTCTGAAGAGGGCATGGCAGCCGCTCAATATGGGCTTCCAGCTAATGGGAGCCGCATTGACATAAGATTCATCATCGGAGTCCAGCAAGCCGTAAAATACTTCGGCGACGATACGCCCGCCAACCCCGCGCAGTTGCGTACTGACCCCTTTAGGATCGTTCAATAGAAAACTCTCTGGAAATTCGTCCAGTTGATTCCGGCTTGCAATCTCATCCACCAACGGCGCTTGCGCTTCGGCCAGGATATAGAACCATAGCGGTGTGTCGTCCAGAAGTTCATCGGGAATCGGGACAAATTTAAAAAACGTCTCGCCATCCTGGTCGAATGCCTGACGCGTTACCAAATGCTGCTTTTCGATCGGAGTGAAGTTAAAGCCGCTGTTTTTAAGCAGAGCGGCGAATATCTGGCCGCTTTGGATTTTATAGGTATTGCCGCGCAGCAGATTGAGCAGGGCCAAAGAAGGGCGGGGCGGCTCTCCCACCGTATCGGGAAGCGCGCCAACCTGGGCAATCGCTTGTTGCGTCGCTTCCTCGCCGGCCACCTCTGTTCTCGGTAGAACGGCTAAGGGATCAACCAGCGTTGTGTCAATTTTGTAGGCAAATTGCAAGCGCTCCCGGCCATTTGGGGTTTCATCGGCCGCTTCCTCGCGAGACTCTAACGGAAGTTCTCCGGGCACGGTTTCAGGGAAAAGCCGCCCCCAGCTGTCGACCACCTGATTATTGGTTACCGGATCAAAACCCAGCAGGCTGTCCGCACCGGCGAGTGTTGTATTGACATCGCTTGAAGGAAAAATATTGAACCTGTTTTCAAGCCCCGAATTCAAGCGATAGCCGGTTCTGACCATCGAATGACCAAAACGGTAGGCGGCGGCGACAAATTCTCGCGGCAAACTGCCGCGCTTATCTTCCGTGTAGAGCAGATACCTGTCTTTGCGCTCTTCAGGATCGCAGCATTGCAGGTCCTCCAGCACTTCCGCAGCGATTATCCGAGGCAAAAAATCCTTTACGATGATTTTTTGATAGGCCCAGCGCACTTCATTTCGCGCCGACTCGAACAGTTTGTTCGGGGTGTTCCAGTTCTCCGGGTCTTGCTGATTCAGTTCGTCAATCACCGCATTGTGATACTTGATGAAAGCCAGCTGGATTTGACTGACGATGGAATTTTCATCGTTGCGTTTGTCGCCGATAATCGCCCGTCCCAATGGATTGCGCAACAGGTCTTGTCCGGCAGGATCGTTCGGCTCTGGCGATTGAGGATCATTTTTGAATAATAGTTTGTCGCCATCATACATAAAGGGCTGTGCCGCCGGTCCGTCTCCATACAGGCAGTCCAGATCGAATCTCGGTGTGCGCAGATTTGTCGGTATTGCCGCGCTCGTTGGATCAAGCGAAGAGCTGCTGTCAAAGGTCAGATCGTGATCGATGAACTGGCCAAGATAGGTGTAGCCTGCGGGCACCAGCAGGTTTTCTTCGGGATCTGGGCCGTCTTTAACGGTATCGACTTCGCCTTTCATGTCTTCGGCAAGCTTGGCAAGGACTCGCGGGGGGTAGCTTTTTTTACGTAGGGGCAGTAGCGATGTAAAGTTTTGCTCGCGTTTCCCAACGTTACCATGACCTAGTTCATTCATTTGCGTCTCCTTTGTTTTGATGGATGAAAAACTCAGTTTCCTTAAGTATCCTTCACCTTCGTTTATTTTTTTTACAGGGCAAGGGCCGGATGTTTACTCAGTCGCGTCTTCCATCTCGCTAACCTTTTAAAAGCTGTTTTTCCTGGCTGGAAAAACGGCGCTGAATAGTGGGAAAAATTGAAAGCCGCCTGGCGCCCCACGGTAGGATTGGTGTTCCGTCTTTTTTATGCGGATAGGTATCAGTCAGTTTCAGTGTCGTTAGTTTCGCCTTAAATTTCAATAGATTAAATATTAAATAAGCATTAAAAAATCGCATTTATACGACTTGTTACTTAAGCAATAAGACGCACATTGATTGCGTAATTAAGGAAGCCGCTGAAAATATCGTGCTTCGATATGTTCAGCGTAAACGAAGCATATTACGAAAATAGGAGAGGAACCACGCCGCCGTCGTTAGAGTTGTCCACGGTGTCGATGCGGTCATTCTGCCGGCACCCAAAAAGCGGCTGGTTTCCCTCGCGACAATGGACGGTTACTATTTCCTTAGGTACTCATGCGTATAGCATTTTAAGTTCAAAATGTTGTATTTTTAAGTTGTGGCGGGAAATACATGAGTAACTCTTGGATGCTTCAAATCTACATACTGACTCTGTTTATGAGGTATGCCGATTTGTTGCGAATAGCTTACTGGGGCGCTTTTCTTGTTTCAACGAGGGAACTTAGATTGCATAAAGGAAGGCTTTGTATTGCGCCAAGATTCATCCCCTATTAGGGAGCAGGTTTTAATTAGGCTAGCCACATCAGGAGTATTCTTAATGCGCAGTGTCATAACCGAAATTTCATCCAAATTGTTCGGGTTATCAATTTTAATTTTTATTTTAGCGTTATTAATACCGTTACTGAGAGGGGCGCCTTCACCGGCAGAACAGGGCGACTCAGGGGGGCATGAGTCGGCTAACGCACCCAAGAAAACTAACGAGGGATTGGAACTTAAACACACGCAAAGTCCTGCGGCAGATGATGGATTGCAACCGCCGATAACGCAGTTTCAAGGCGAGGTTACGCAAAACCAAGCGAAGGGATTAACCGAATCCGCTCAAAACAAGGGATTGGAATTGGAACCTACGCAAAGTCCTGTAGATGAGGGATCGCAGCCACCCATAACGCAGCCGCAAGGCGAGGTTACGCCGGACCTGGCGAAGGGATTAACCGAATCCGCTCAAAACAAGGGATTGGAATTGGAACCTACGCAAAGTCCTGTAGATGAGGGATCGCAGCCAGCCATAACGCAGCCGCAAGGCGAGGTTACGCCGGACTTGGCAAAGGGATTAACCGAATCCACTCAGCCGGCAGGCGATTCCGGCTTTCCAACACCGGCTGCTGAAGGAAAACGGCCTTCTCCGCACGAGCCGGTGAGTCTACTCGTTCTTGGCGGAGGTTTTTTTTCGTCGGGGCAGGTAACGCCCCGTGCAGACATACAAGACGCGATCGATAATATTATCCCGCTCATCCAAACGCGACCTCTGGATAACGTCGTTGTTGAGGGACATGCGGACAAATGGGTGCCGTTCGGCGCAAGCCCTGTGCAGGTCTCAAAATTGAATGAAAACATCTCATTGCGGCGTGCAAATGCAATCGCCCAGGTGTTGAAGAAAAAGGGCATCGCCAGTGACAGAATCATTGTTCATGGTCTTGGTGACACTGTTCCGCTTGCTTCCAACCTTACTTATGAGGGGCGAATGAAGAATCGCCGAGTGGAGATTAAGCTTTTGCCCGCTCAATAGTAATAGTTAAGTTTCACGTTGTTTGGAAATTATTTGTCGTTAGAACCCTGTCGTTTGAAAACGTTATTGATTAAAAATACTTTTTCGACCCAGCCTACTAGAGACGTTTATTGGGTTGAATGATCGATGGTCTATGGGCGGAAAGACGTTTGACGGTAGTGGCGGGACTGATCGGTGACGAGTTGCTGCTTTCTCCCATACAAGAATTGCTGCGTATCGGCCCTGAATCGTTTCGTCTCAAGGGATAGGAGTATTTGCTTAAAGTCCGCAACGAGGGCAATCGCTGTTGGGTGATTAAACTATCCGACGATGTGCTGGAGCGCATCCGGCTTTTGAACAATCTAGCTAGAGCAAGGTAGTATGTATACACATCATTTTTCATTGCAAAGTCTGCCGTTTGAAAACGTTCCTGATCCGGCATATTTTTTCGACCAAGGCGATTATAGCCGCGTGTTCAGTCGCATGATCGATAGTTTGTGGGCGGGAAGAGGTCTGATGGTGGTGGCGGGACCCATCGGCACAGGGAAAACCACCCTGTGTCAGAAACTGATGGCGTCCGTTTCCGAGAGAACCCGAATCATCTGGTTGGGCGAGCCGCCGGATACCAGCGAAGATCTGTTGCTTTTCCTCACGCAGGAATTTCATATCAGCCCCGGATCGCCCAGCAGGATTTTTGTTTTAAGGGATATTAAGGAGCATTTGATAAAACTCCACGACGCGGGCAATAGCTGCCTGTTGATTATGGATGAGGTGCATAAAATATCCGATGATGTGCTGGAGTGCATTCGGCTTTTGAATAATCTTGAACAAGGCAGCATTAAGCTGATCCAAATGCTCTTGCTGGGGCAGGAGGAATTTCTCGTTACATTGTCACGGCCTGAACTGGAGTCGTTTAAACAGCGCATCGCCTGGATGGAGACCATTGGCAAAATGACGCCTTTGCAAACCCATGAATATATAACGCATCGATTGAAAATCGCGGGGAGCCAGTCGAGAATTTTTACTGACGATGCGATGGAAGCTATCATAATCGCTACGCGCGGTACGCCTCGCTTGGTCAATGCGTTTTGCGACAGGGCGCTACGCGTTAGCTATGAAGCCAACAAAACTATCGTTGATCTAGTCAGTGTGAGACGGGCGGCCGATGATATAGGGCTGGGGACCGAGGTTTTTTTATGGCTGACGAATCGGGATAAGAAAGCGGCAAAGATTGCCGAGTCGGAAGCGTCGTCTATTAAAGCCCCTCCCAGTCCGGCTATGTCGTCCGCTCCAAAAAGAACAGAGTCCGCGCGGCCCGTTGACAAAAAACGGCCGGTGGATGCACAGCGGGATGTTTCCCACTGGTCGGTGTTTACGATCGTGAACGTGTTGTTCGACAAGACCCTCGGTAGGTTTTCAGACTATCCCCTAGTGCAGCTCATTGCCTCTATTCTATTGTGCGCAGCGAGTGTTTATTTTTTTATTATAAATACGGGAATGTAGCGATGTATTTGATGCGCGCTACCCGCTTATTCCGGACCCGCTGCCAAGGCAATCGCCGCCCGTTGATCTTTGGTGAAGGATAGCGGCGGAAGACGATCTTCGAGCAGGGTATCGACGATGGTTGCCGATGCATCGGGTTTGGCAAAACGCAAGGCATTGAGTTTCATTCGAGCCAACCTGTCAGGGTCTTCCAGCAAGCGCTCCAGTTTGAAGGGGAGGGTGGTCAGGTCGTTGCATTTGACCGCGATACCTTCTTCCAAAAGATGATCGCTGTTTCTTTCCTCTTGGCCGGGAATCGGGGACACCACGCACATCGGCAGTCCGCAGGCGATAGCCTCGGAGGTCGTGATGCCGCCGGGCTTGCCGATGAAAATATCGGCTGTTTTCATCAGCTTGTGCATTTCATCGGTGTAACCCCGAACCTTAAACCGGGTGCTTCGGTTATCGACCAATTGCACGATGCGCTGTTTCAGTTCGTCGTTGCGTCCGCAGACAACCACGGTCTGCGCGTCGCTATTCAGGTTGAGCATCCGCTCCACCATGTACTCGGTGGGGCCTACGCCCAAGGCTCCGGCCGACAGCAGCAAAACCGGTTGTTCAGGATTCAGTCCCAGCCGGAGCCGTTCTTCTACGCGGTTGACGGGTTGTTGGAATACGGGGTCGATGGGTATGCCGGACACGGTGATTCTTTCGTTGGGAATACCGAGCATTTCAAGATGCGCTTTGGTTTCATCGATAGCGACAAAATAACGGTGGAATGAACGCGACAACCACATCGCATGAAAATCGAAATCCGTTACCACAATGGACAGGCGCGCTTGCAACTGTTGGGTTGCAATCAGGTGGGAGATGATTCCGGCGGGCATGAAGTGGGTGCAGACGGTGATGTCCGGGTCGAATTCCCGGATAAACCGCACCAGCGGCTTGGTATTGAGCCGGTCTATCATGTGCCGCATTCTGTCCGTGTGCCAGGGTTCGTCGCTGGTTTTATACCACCAGCCGAGGAAATTCGGCGCAGATCGCACCAGCGAGGTATAAAAGCTGGAATAGAAATCCCGGAACAGTTTGTTGGTGTATTGCAGCGCATCGTTATTGACGACTTCAGCAACCCGGCCGTCGGCGGCAAAGGACAGCTCCAACGCTTCGGCCGCTTTGATGTGGCCGGTTCCCGCACCCGCCGACATGATTAAAACCCGTTTTTTCATCAGTGCATTAACAGCCAACATTAATCCTGGTCATGGCCGTGTTTTTTAAATAGCAAGCCCATTGCAATCGATAAAAATAGCCCAAACACGATCACAACGGTATGCGCCGAAAGTCCGGCATCAATCATCAACGCATAAGCGCCCAGCATCAATAAAATGCTAAGATTTTCGTTGAAGTTTTGTACGGCGATGGAATGTCCCGAACCCATGAGTTGATGGCCCCGGTGCTGCAGCAATGCATTCATGGGGATCAAAAAACAGCCTGCCAGGGCGCCAATCAAGATCAGCAACAGCGCCGCCGGTCGCCAATCGGTCACTAAGGCCATGGCTAATACGACGAAACCCATAGCGATCCCCAAAGGTAATACTTTCACCGCATGTTCCAATGGCACAACCTTGGCCGCCACCACCGAACCGATGGCAAGACCCACCGCAACCAAGGCGGTCAATTGAGTGGCTTGCTCCAGATCGAGCTTTAGCGCTACCGCAGCCCAGGCGAGAATAATCAAACGCAAGCTGGTTCCCGCTCCCCAAAACAGCGAGGTTACCGCGAGAGAGACTTGCCCCAACGGATCTTTCCATAGCAGCAGGAAGCCGCGCCAGAAATCCGCCAACAGGAACCCTGGGGTTCGATTCGGCAGGGTATGTTCAATGGACAGTTTGGGAATATAGCAATTGAGTATTGCCGCTACGATATAAAGACTGAAAATAATAAAAATCGCGAACTCGGGAGCGGTATCAATACCTCCATTGAACTGAAGTCCGCCCAGTTGATGAACAACTTGATCCTCAACGCGATGACCGATCAATAATCCGCCGAATATGGCGCCCAAAATAATGGATGCAACGGTCAGGCCTTCCATCCAGCCGTTTGCCCACACCAATTTATCGGTTGGAAGATATTCGGTCAGGATGCCGTATTTAGCCGGCGAATACAAAGCAGCGCCCACGCCGACAAAGCCGTAGGCGAGCAGCGGATGCAAACCCAGTAGCATGGTAGCGCAACCGACTATCTTAATGCCGTTGCTAATGAACATGACCTGGCCTTTCGGCAGCGCATCGGAAAATGCGCCGACAAAGGGGGCGAGCACGATAAAGGAGAATACGAAAAATTGCTGTAAGACAGGAATTTGCCAGGAGGGCGCATCCAGGCTTTTGAGCAGTGCGATAGCGGCGAACAGAAGCGCGTTATCTCCCAGTGATGAAAAAAATTGTGCTGCAAGAATGGTGGTAAAACCGCGATTCATAGAATTATTTGCCCTGTGCGACGCTGCGAAAACCGGAGTCGTTGCACTGTAAATGGTTAAAAAAGTTTGTTTAGTTTATCAGCTACGGGCTTAAATCGGGGCAAGCGATGTGTTAATCGTTAATCCTAAAGAGTTTCGCTAAAAATAACTTTCTCTTAGGGTTCACACGCTCTGCGCTCATCGTTATGCACAAGTGTCTGCGATACCCTCTCATTCCCACGCAGCGCGTGGGAATGAGAGCGAAGGCTGCACAGGCGCTTGCCGATAGCTGGATTGCAGGCTTCGCCTGCAAGCGCAAGCAAAGCTTGCACTCCCGTTGCAATAAAGCTGTCTGCTCGCAGAGTTCCTCAGACACTTGTGCATAACGATGAGTGCAGAGCGTGGAAACGATAAGTTCATGTTTAGGGAAGTTATTATTGACCAAATCCTAAAAGCCGCAGTCAGTCCGCGAAAAGCACGAAAGACTCATTACAGCCGTTCAGCCGTTCAGATTTTTGGCGATGAGTGACAATTTGCTCTCTAGTCAATGTTGACTTCCATGACCTCATTATGGGCGATAGCCGACTCAATCCTGTGCCACCTTACGAGTTCCAACGTTCCATTAAAGTGCTCCACTATGGCGCTGCAACTTTCCACGAAATCCCCCGTGTTGACATATAAAAATCCGTCTATTTCCTTAATTTCAGCGTGGTGTATATGTCCGCAGATAACGCCGTCAAGATCCTGGTCTTTAAGCGTGCTGACGATACTTTCTTCATAATCGGAAATAAACTGAACCACATTCTTGACTTTGAATTTGACAAAGGCGGCAAGCGAGAAGTTCGACTGCATGCCAAACCATCGCCTGACCATTCGCAGCAAGCGGTTAATCTCAATCAAAAAGTCATATCCATCGCTGCCTAACTTGGCAAGCCACTTGTGGCATTTGGCAATGGTGTCGTACTCGTCGCCATGGACAACCAGAAACTGCTTTCCGTCGGAGGTGACATGCACATCTGAGTTTTTAACGACGATGTCGCCAAAGACGTAATTGTCGTAATGCCTGACGTTTTCGTCGTGGTTGCCGGGTATGTAGATGACCTGGGTGCCATGCCGGGCTTTGCGCAGGACTTTTTGAATCACCGTATTGTGATCTCTGGGCCAATACATTTTCTTGGAAAGCGCCCAAAAATCGATAATGTCGCCCACCAGGTAGAGTTTTTCACTCTCATTGTATTTTAGAAAGTCGAGTAAAAGGTCGGCCCGGCATTGGGTGGAGCCAAGATGTAAGTCGGAAATCCAGATGGTTCGATAGGTGGTGATATTCATAATCAAACTTTTAATAGTGTATTACCAGCAAGAGGGGTTATGTCGATGACCGTTTAACCGGTATTGGTTGAGTTCTCATGGTTTGCCAGGAAAAGTCTACGTTATTTGAATGTTAACAAACGCAGATGAAAGTTATGTTACAAGTCGGCAAAATGACTGTCTTGAGCCGTTGGAATAAATATCAAGGCTCGGTTGGCTAATCCCGGAACCGGTTCGCGCTGATGGATGACGGGATTTTTGAATGGGCGGAGTGAAATAAGGCGCTCGATGCTAACGTAGCCATTTCCGGCAGAGGTTATGGCGGGTGGGCGGTAGCACCTTTCTGAAATTTATCATTTTTAGAGGCTGTTTTTATTAAATTACACGCAGAATAAACAGGGAAGGGGAACCCGTATTTATATGAATTCCAATGTCTTTCTTGCATGTTTTTTATTTAAAAACAATGCGATAATAAATTTTTACGGTCAAATTTGAGGCTGAAATGAGTCCGGCAAAGTGAACTCGCATGCTCGGCAGTTGTTGCGGTCATTGTCGGCATTTTATCGATATTTAAACAATAATTTCTTGCCGAAGAGCGACTGATTATTTTGTTGCTTTTACACAAAAAAGCAGACAAAGCGGTCAGAATTTATCTGTTTGTTTAACCGTATGCGGTGCCAATAGTAAGCACCTTCTTGGCGGGTAAGGATGATGCTGAATGGACTGTTGCAGACTAACAACGAGTAGGCGGGACACCGGTCAAGGCACCGGAATACTTGGCTTCCCTTAGCTCGATTAATAATTAAATCACTTGTTTTGCTTATTTAACGGGAGGATTATTTGTGCTCGGATTAAACAAATATCAGGTAACTAACAATGAAAATTATCACAGTAATGGTTTTGCTAGCCTCTTTTTTTGCGATAGCTGGCGCTGCTCTTTTCCAGCTTTTTGTTTTGCTGACAAATAATCTGTTTTTCCAGCAAGATTATAATCGGCGTATCTCACGGCAAGGTTAAGTTCATGGCGAGAAATGCGTTAAGTCTGCGTAGTGAGTTGGTCATCAAGTATTGATGACCAACGAACCTCATGCGGATTATAGGGACTTGTTCAGCAAATTAACCTGAACATCCATGCCCTTCAAAATACAACCCAAGCCGAATTGATGATATATCGAAACATCGGCAGCATCGCGTCCAAAAGCAATAATCACCCTGCCGCCGCGTAAATCGCCTTGAGTGGCATCGAAAGCATACCATCGATCGCCGATATAGGCCTCAAACCAGGCATGCAAGTCCATCGGTTCAAGCTGATACAAATACCCCACCACCAGTCGCGCAGGTATGCTGATACTTCGGCACAGTGCGATGGCGAGTTGTGCGAGATCCCTGCAAACGCCATAGCCGTGGTTATGAACTTCAATCGCCGACAGCGGTAAATCGCTGGAACCCGGAATATATTGGATGGAGCGGCGAACCCAATCAGTAATTTTGCCGACCTGATCGTAACCCGGAAGTGCATCGCTCACTATCTCTCTGGCAAGATCGCCAAACCGGTCCGATTCGCAATAGCGGCTGGGTAGCAGATAAGGCAGGATTTGATAAGGAAGATTCTGGATCTCAATAAAATGGGCGCCAGGTGCGCTATCTATATATTCAGTCGTGATGACCTCGGCAGAGGTATGAATAATAAATTCTCCGGGCGGAGCAACCAGCCGTTGACAGGAATTGCCGTAGTTGTCTTTGCTCTCGATTATTGGCACGTCAGGCTCGACAACATAACTGGATTTTGTAATCCATTGCTGTACACCGTTCAATGGGCGCAGCATTAAGATTAACACCGTCGGGGCATCCAGCTGGAAATGAAGATTGCAACTAACGCCCAATTTCATGCTGATTTTACTTTTAAAAAAGCGCCTACTCGCATAAAAGTCCCACCGACTGAATCTGGCTATAAGCGTGTCTCAGCCATACTTTGACGCGTTGCCGCTCCAATAAACCCAAGGCGTTCAGGCTTTCGGTATCCTTGTTTGTTGCCGCCCAAAAACTGGAGCTGTTGCCGTCAATCTTGGTCATTACCGGCGAATGCAGCCGCTTCAATGTCATCACCCCGGCATTCAAGGCCAATGCACGCTCTTTAACGCCTGACGATTCTAAAAGAGCGAAGCTGTCGTCGCGAAGCTGGTTCTGTACCAGTATGTAGTTCAATCGAGAGCCGTATTGATCGAGCAGTTTGCCGAGCAAATCCACGCAATCCTTGCCGGAGTCCATCACATTCCAGTAGTACAGGGCGATTCCCAGCTCGTCCGCCAGTTCCAGTACGCCGGATTCATCGATCCATTTTGCCAGCGGATGGTGGGTTTGGGCGGCGAGATCAACCAGGATGCGCTGTCCGGGATTCGCTAAGGCCGTCTCCATAATCGCATCCAGACTTTGGTAATGATCAATGACGGTAGGCGATGCATAGTCGGCATAAAAACGCAGCAAGGAACCATGCGAACGGTCCGTGTCGAAACCGATAAACGGTATTTCGTTGTCTATCATGTATTGGGCCAGCACACGGGCTACGACGGATTTGCCTACGCCGCCTTTTTCGCCGCCGATAAAATGAATAGCGCTCATTGTTTCTCCATTAAGTTAAAGATTCAGGCTCATCCTGAAAACCGCAGTTAGTCCACGAAAAGCACGAAAGACACGAAATAAATCAGCCTGTTGTATTGAACAGGCCGTAGGGCGCGCCCTACGGCTGTCTTGCCTAAAAAATGGAAGCCCTGTTTTATATCGCTTCGAATATTTTTTCGCTTTTCGTGGACGAAATTATTTTTCCAGGTTCATGGTTTTATTGAAATCCGGGTTATTTATTCAAGCCGTAACCGAGTTAAAAATGTCCATTCAGTCAGCAGAAAGCAATAATCAAACCAATAGCCTTTTATTCATGGCCGGCACCCGGTACGTGCAGCGCTGTACAGGATGACTGTTTAGGGAAAAGCGTTGTTGCGAATCGATCGACAATAGTTGTGGGCATTTTTAGTGCAAAAAACAGGTTTCCATCTCAAATTGGTGCAAATCGTTGCGAAAATAGGCTGTTTCGGTAAGCCGTGATGCAGGGCAAGCCGCGAGGCTAAGCGTAACCGCAAAGAATTCAAAAGCGTCCTCTGTTGATGGACATAAATTATGGCGCATTAATTGCTGATTATTATGGATCCATGGGATTATAGTCGCGGCTCGACACGGCTGAGCGGCTATCCTGAGAGTCTATTTCTAAAATGATGCATTAATTGAACATGAATCCGACTCAACACGACAAACTAGAAACTTATTTCCAGCAGGTGCAGGACATTATCCTGATCCGGCAGGATTGGGTGACCGGCTTATTGCCGGCCAGTACCGCGGTCAACGTGCATGGCAATTATACCGATGCCTGGGTAAGGGATAATGTTTACAGTATTCTCTCGGCATGGGGTTTGGCGCTTGCTTACCGGCGCGTTGATGACGGCTATGCTGAAAAAAAACAGCGGACGCGCTTATTTGCTGGAGCAAAGCGTCGTCAAGCTGATGCGAGGACTGCTGACGGCGATGATGCGCCAAGCGGCCAAAGTCGAGAAATTCAAGCAGTCTCAGAATCCGCTCGACGCCTTGCATGCCAAGTATGATACGAAAACCGGCGCGGTGGTGGTGGGCGATCATGAATGGGGGCATTTGCAACTGGATGCCACGTCTTTGTTTTTACTGATGCTGGCGCAGATGACAGCATCCGGCTTACGCATTGTATTTACGATTGATGAAGTCAATTTTGTGCAAAACCTGGTTCACTACATCAGCCGGACTTACCGCACGCCCGACTACGGCATCTGGGAGCGCGGCCACAAAACCAACCATGGCATAGCCGAGTTAAACGCCAGTTCAATCGGCATGGCAAAAGCGGCACTGGAAGCGCTGTCCGGCTTTAATCTATTCGGCAAGGAGGGCGGGCAAGCGTCTGTTGTTCATGTGATCAGCGACGACATCGCCCGGACGCGGATTACCCTGGAATCGCTGTTGCCCAGAGAATCTATTTCTAAAGAGGCGGATTCCGCCGTGCTCAGCATCACCGGGTTTCCGGCTTTCGCGGTTGATAACCCGATAATCCGGGCAAGAACAGAAGCGATTATTTGCGAAAAACTGGAAGGCCGATACGGCTGCAAACGCTTTTTGTTGGATGGCCACCAAACCGCCATAGAAGACAGTCATCGCCTCCATTACGATCCGCATGAATTAAAACAATTCATGGATATTGAATGTGAATGGCCGTTGTTTTTTACCTATTTGCTGCTTAACAACGTGTTCACCGGCGATAACGATGCCGCCTTGCGCTATCGCGCTAAATTGGAAAGTCTGCTGGTTGAACAAGATGGGCGGCAATTATTGCCGGAACTTTATAGTGTCCCCAAAGACTTAATCGAAGCGGAAAAAGCCAATCCACGCAGCCAGCAACGCGTCCCGAATGAAAATGTGCCTCTGGTTTGGGCGCAAAGTCTTTTTATGCTGGGTAGCCTTATTCAGGACGGTTTGCTGTGTTGTGAGGACATCGACCCCCTGGGGCGGCACAAAGTCGTTAAACAAGCTCAGGATTGCAAGCTGCAAATTCAGTTACTTGCCCAGGATGAAACCGTACAAAACAGCTTAATGAAATACGGTATTCGCACTCAAACACTCGCCGCGATAGCGCCTATCCAAATCAGGGAAGCCAATGAACTCGCCGATGCCTACACGCATGTCGGCAGGAATGACCGTATCGGCTTGACAGGCAGGCCGTTGAGACAGCTGCGGACGCTGGCAACCTCCAAGATGTATATACTGGCAGGCGAGTGCCTGCTTTTCCTGCCGCAATGCCTTAATCAAAAAGGCTTCTACCTTGCGATGGACAACCGCTTGCTGATTCAGCGCCTACGACTGGAACTGGCCTATATCCATAAGCATTGGGACAGACCGGGTAATCCATTGGTGGTGATGACCATAAAACAGAATATGTTGGGCAGCCATAACCGTGAAGTCCTGATTGAGTTCATCAAAGAACTGCAACAAGGCTCTACGCTGAGTATTCCGGTGCAACTCGGAACCCTTGCCGATTTCGCGGAAACTTCAAGTTATGAAAAAATCAACTATCTGCATGACTTCCAATTTTCAAAAGCCACTTGGGAGGAAGCCGAGCGACCTTTTTTTCAGGTATTACCCATAGGCACGGTTCCATCGTCACCGCTGGATACCTACACGGTGACGGAGTGGGAAATCAGCGCTGATGAAGTGCTCATCGAGCAACTAAAAACCAATGCCAACCTTTACGCACAACTTGAACTCTTAAATTTACTGAGTTTTCGTCATGGGCTGGATTACGACACCGGATTATCGGCGGCGGATGATGGCGCTATCGGTTATGTGCGCGACTTGCTGGAAGAAATCTACCAGCGGGCCGGAGACAAACATGCCTGGTATATTGTCAGGCGTTGTGCGGGTCTGCTGGGCAAGTACGACATCAACCTGGAACAGGCGGCCACCGATATACTGGTTCGCCAACATGCATTGACCTTAGGTCGAGCTTACAGCGGCAGGGCAACCTTGACGCGCCCGGCCGATTCCTCGGAAATTTTGCAAACTATCCGTGCCTACAATAATAATGATGCCAGTGAACACATCATTATTCAGGAATTGATCATTTATTTGGGCATGTTAGTCAAGTCTAACCCCGAATTGTTCATCGATATGCATACCGTAAGAGTAGGGCATATCCTGCAGTTGCTTGTTGCAAGACAAAAACGCGAATCAGGCTGCGGCACATTAGATCAGGCGTTTAATGAAATCCTTTCTTTGCCGCCTTATCAATTGTCCGGAAAAGTAAAAGAAACGCTGGAGGATTACAGCAATACGGAAGATCAACTGGGTTTGGCTGAAACGCTGCACTATGAAGGCGATTGTCGGGAGTTAACCGGCGCGCGCTTCCCAAAAAACATGGACCCGAAAGATCATTCGGAAATTGACGATTGGTACGGATGGCGCGAACAGCAAGGCAGTGTCGGCAGGGAAAATGATGTTTTTTTTGCCAGTGTCTGGGACATCCTGCACCACTGCAAAGGCTTGGCGATAGGCGACAAGCTCAACAGTAAGAATCGGCTGGATAGCGAGAACACCCTGTCGCAATCAACTGCGGGCGAGCAAAGTTTCAAGCTGCACGTCAACCATTTGCTTAACAAAATTCAAGCCCCGGTCTATCGTCAATTAACGGTAGAAGCGCTAAAAGCAATGGCGTCTATTTTTCGTGAAACCCCATCGTTACATATTGACGACACTTTGTTGACGGACATTATTATCGGCCATGCCGTAAGAGTCAGCTGGTTACAAGCTCATCCTGAAAGCAAGGACAACTACGAAGAGTGCGTATCGTTAGCATGGCAGGATTTTTATCGATTGCCGCCGCATAAAGTAGCTAACGGCATCCTGGACGCTTTAATATATCTGCTTAACAATAACGAGAGGGGGACATTATGATACTGGCCGGAGATATAGGCGGAACGAAAACGGTATTGTCCATTTTGACCGGAGATGCCGACGGCTCACTGACCTGCGTGCAGGAACAAACTTACTCAAGTCGACTATTCCCGGAATTTGACGACATTCTGACCGCTTTTTTGCCCGCCGGCGTTAATATCAAGTCGGCGTGTTTCGGCGTAGCGGGTCCGGTCGTCAATCAGCGTTGCCAAACCACTAATTTGCCGTGGCTGCTGGACGCGGCAGCGCTGAAAATCAAACTGGGCACGGCTAAAGTAAAACTTCTGAATGACCTGGAAGCCATGGCGCTGGGCATGTTGTACCTGCCCGAACACGATCTGGTAGAACTCAATCCCAATGCGGAAACCCAGGAGGGCAATATTGCCGTCATCGCGGCCGGCACAGGCTTGGGCGAAGCCATTCTTTATTGGGACGGCAACAAACATCATCCTATGGCTACCGAAGGCGGTCACAGCGACTTTGCCGCTCAAAATCCCCGGCAGGACCAGCTGTTGGCTTATCTTCGAAAAAGTTACCCCGATCATGTCAGCTACGAACGTATTCTGTCGGGTATCGGTTTCAGCCATCTGTATGATTTTCTCTGTGAGCAGGACTTTGCGCCACCTTGCCCTGATGTGCCCGATAACAATAGCGATGTAGACAGGAATGCCGTCATTTCCAGGCTGGGGGTTTCCGGTGAAGACCGGTTATGCGCGGAGGCAGTCAGGCTTTTTGTTGAACTCTATGGGGCTGAAACAGGCAACCTGGCATTAAAGTCGCTTGCTATCGGCGGGGTCTTTATCGGCGGGGGAATTGGCCCGAAAATATTACCCGCGATGCAGGACGGCAACTTTATCCAGGCGTTTAAAGCTAAAGGCCGTTTTCTTCCCTTGCTCGATAAAATTCCGGTGAAATTGTCATTAAACCCACGCACACCGCTGATTGGCGCGATTAACTATTTTGATCTGTGAAAATCCGGCAGCGAACGTCAATCTTTACGCTGGTTCCCAAGCTGGAGAGACTGTGAAAGTATCATCAAAAAACGGGTAAAAGCATTATTCACCACGAAGGCACGAAGTACACGAAGAAAAATAATTGCTTTTATTCAATGCATTGAAAACTTCGTGCCTTCGTGGTGAGTTTTTTAATTTGGTTTAAAAACGAACACTTTCACAGTCTCTGGAGATTGGGAACCAGCGCAAGCTACAAATCAACCCGCATGACCTTAACCGCTTCTTTATTGAGACTGGGCAATGCGCCTATCGCTTCACGGAGCTTGGCTTCCCAACTGCGCCGAAGTTGCAGCAAATAATCGTCATCGCCGTCAAAGCAATAATACTCGTCAAAGCTGAAACTGTTTTTGCGGTAAATGAGCATTTCTACCGGCGGCCCGACGCTGGCATTACTGCGGATGGTCGAGTCCATCGACACCAAACAGCAGCGCGCCGCTTCGTCGATTGAGGTGTTCAATTTAAGAAAACGGTCCAGTATCGGCTTGCCGTATTTACTCTCGCCGATTTGTAAAAACGGCGTATTGGCTGAACTGGTTATGCTGTTGCCTTCCGCATAAACCATATAGGCGCCGTGCGGCTCATCGCCGATTTGACCGGCTAAAATAAAACTGGCCGAAGGATTAAATGCCGATTGTCCTTCGGAATTAACATGTTGTTTTTGTTTTTCGACGCTGACATGGCCCAGATAGGCGGCCGCCTCGGACAAGCACTCCACATTATTGAGGTTGACGCCGGCATTCTTGATTTTATCGCGATGCAGCTGCTCCAAAACCGCTTGAGTGGTAGCAAGATTACCGGCGCACAGTAAAACAATCTTGCGGTCATCGTTGGTTTTAAATGCATGCATTTTGCCGTAAGTACTGACGTTATCAATACCGGCATTGGTCCTTGAGTCGGAAACCAGGATAAGTCCTTCATCTATAGAAGCGGCAATACAATAAGTCATAAAAAACGTTCGATTGTGGTGTTTAAAGATACTTTCAGGCCATTATCCAATAAAGCAACGCCAATAAAAACTTAAAAAAGCAATTTTCACCACGAAGACACGAAGAACACGAAGTTTTATCTCTTCGTGTCTTCGTGGTGAATAAAACTACAATCTAAGCACATCTACCGACACCGACAAGGTATGCTGGCCCCCGCCAAAGGCAATGCCTTTTAGCGGGGTGACATCGGTGTAGTCCCGTCCCCAAGCCAAGGTGATATGTTGATCGAACGGCACCGCATTATTGGTCGGATCGAACTCCAGCCAACCGGTACCCGGCACATACACGGCAAACCAGGCATGTGACGCATCCGCCCCGACCAAACGCTGCTTGCCCGGCACCGGCTGCGTTTCCACATAGCCGCTGACGTAACGCGCGGCAATACCGAAGGAACGCAAGCAACCGATCGCCAAGTGGGCAAAATCCTGACATACGCCGCGGCGAAATTGAAGCACGTCGGATAACGGCGTGGCAATCGTGGTACTGCTCGGATCGTAAGTAAAGTCGACATGGATGCGCTGCATCAAATCCGTCACTACCTGTACCAGCGGCCGATTGGGCAAAAATGAGCTTTGTGCGTAACTAGCCAGTTCGTCGCTGGTGACGACCATCGGCGAGTCCAGCACAAACAGCTTGGCATCCGGTAGCTCGTCATAGCCATCTTGCTGCTGAGACTGCACTTGTGATTGTCCTGGTCCTCCTTGCAACTGGTCGCGTGCCTGCTCCCAGCTTATTAAATTAGCCAAATCGTCACGGCTTTGCCTGGGAAATACCGTGACTTCACTCACGGCGGTGACCACCAAGCGTTGATGCGCTTGTTGTATGGCGAAATAAGCGACACGATTGCCGAAAAAATCCCTGCGTTCGTGAAAGTCGTTAGGCTCGGGGCTAATGTCAAAGCGGCTGGTTTGACATTGCTGACGCCAGAAATCGCGGGGCTGCAATCGCGCTTCGTTCTGGCACAGGCCGACCAACTGGCTGTATTTGTAAAGAGTGCTGTGGGTAATGCGGTATTTCACAGATCATCCTCCGGTTGCGTCGGCGTCATCAATTGCGGCACTTGAGAATGGCTGAAATAAGCTTGTGCAAGAACTTCATACAGCCGCCATAACAGTTCCGTCATCGCCGACAAAACGCTTTCCAGCTCACTGTAAACGCCGACATCGTCAGCAACGCTAACCAACTCGGACACTTTGACCAAGCGTAAGTCGGTGTAAGCCTTGAGTATTAAACGTTCTTCCTCGCTCAATTGCCCCTTGCCGCGTTCCCTTGGCAATGCACCGATATGGTCGGATAATTGATGTAATTGATAGGCCAGCGAACGGGGATGCGTTTCATCCATCAGCAATAATTCCAACACCATCGGCAACTTGATAAATGAGCGGTAGCGGCGGCGGTAAATGCTCAAACTGTCGGTGGAGATCAACACCGCTTCCAGCAGCTGGTTTTGCAATGCCGACTCATGTCGCTGCACCACCGTGGCGCGCAGTAACGCGATCAATGTCAGTGAATGCTCCAGGCGACGGCCGCTATCCAGCATCAGCCAACCGGCTTCGCGAGTCATACTCTCGGTGGTCAAGCCGATAAATGCGACGAAGCCGGTAATTAAATCGTCCAGGTGTTTTTGCAGTTGTTCCAGGTCGCAATCGCCGTTCACGACCCGTTGTTGCCAGCGTCGTTGAATATTATCGACGCAGCGCCAGGTATCCTGCGACCAGACATCGCGGATACTGAAAGCGGTTTGGGCAAAGGCTTGGATGTTGGCCGCCAGCGTGCCGGAGCGCTGGACATTTTTAGCGAGCGCCAGTAATTCATTTTGGGGCTCTTTTAACACCGACGCATTACTGGTAACAAAGCCCGGATAGGTGCCGGTTACCTGAGTCAGGGCGCTCAATAATACATCGAGGCACTGGCTGTCGAGCGGATCGTTAAGTTCCGGGGCTTCCGCTAATTTGAGCAATATCGTGCGCATCAAGCGAGTCGCCGCTTTGATGCGCTCCAGGTAGCGCCCAACCCAAAACAGGTTATTGGCGGCGCGACTGGTCAAGGGTTCGGTGTCCGCAGCCAAGACCACATCCCGGCCGGGCTGGAACCACAAACTGACCTGTTTGTCCGGCTCATCCGCCAACACCCAGGTGTCTTTACTGATGCCGCCGGCTTGATTCGACACGATAAAATCGTCCTGCTGTCGGGCAATCCGGGTCAGACCGCCGGGCATCACTTGATAATCATCGCCGCTGGCAACCGCAAAGCTCCGCAATACCGCAAACCGCGGCTCGATATGGTGGTCGATAAACGAGGGCACGGTAGAAAAACTGACATGCTCCTGGCCGACATAACAATGCGGTTTGGCGATAATGGCGGCACGTAAAAGTTCTTTTTCCTTGGCGCTTAACAGGCCGCCGAACAGGGCGTAATTCCCCGAACTGCGATTGATCGGTTTAATGATCAGACGATCAAGATTTTGCAGCACAAAATCCCGTTCGCGGCGCTGACCGCACCACCATGTGGCAACCGAAGGCAGTATCAATTCCTGGTTTAAAAAATGCCGCGAGAGCCGGGGTAAAAAGGCCAATAGTCCTGGATTTTCCAAGACGCTGCTGCCGAGCGGATTGGCAATCGCCACATTGTTTCGGCGCACGGCTTCGAGCAATCCGGCAACGCCCAGCCGGGACGCGCTACGCAATTCCAGCGGGTCGCAGAACGAATCGTCAACGCGCCGCAAGATAACGTCGACCGGTTGCAGGCCGTCCAGCGATTTAAGCCAGACCCGGCCGTCGCGCACCGTCAGGTCGTCGCCCTGAACCAGCGAAAAACCGAGATAAGACGATAAATAGGCGTGCTCAAAATAGGTTTCGTTAAGGGAACCCGGCGTGAGTATCACAATCCGCGGGTCTTCTTTATTATGCGGCGCAATATCGGCCAGCCCCTTGCGCAGGGCCTTAAAAAAACCGGACAGCCGATGCACTTGCGTTTCGCGGAAAATGTCCGGGAGCACCCGCGTCATCACCGTGCGGTTTTCCAACGCATAACCGGCGCCGGAAGGCGCCTGACTACGATCGTCCAATACCAGCATGCGGCCGTTCTGGCCACGGGCAAGGTTGGCCGAATAAACAATCAGCTGGCGTTGCAGATGGGGCAGGGTGCCCACGCAAGGATGCAAAAAACCGTCGTGCGCCAACACCAGCTCGCTGGGCAGCAGGCCTTTTTTCAACAGCTGCTGTTTGCCGTAGATGTCTTTTAAAATCAGGTTGAGCAGCTCGGCGCGTTGTTTAAGTCCCGCTTCAATAAGCGACCAATCCTCGCTGCTGATCAGCAGCGGAACAGGGTCGAGCCGCCAGGGCCGGGTGAGCTTTTGCGTATCGCCGTACACATTGTAAGTGACGCCGTTTTCCCGTAACAGGCGCTGGGCTTCGCGGCGGCGTAACTCCAGTTGTTCGCTACCCAGCGTTGCAATGGCGTCCATAAAGCGCTCCCAGTAAGGCAGCACCTTATGTTCTTTGGCGAGCATTTCATCGTAAACGCCAAGTTGGGTGGCGTAAAACTGCGCGCCAATATCGCCGGTTGATTCGTTCATGCGTACTGATCAGTGGTTAGAAAATGGAACGCGGATAACGCGGATAACGCGGATAACGCGGATAATTATGATTAAATAAGATTTATCTGTGTTCATCATAATTATCCGCGTCATCTGCGTTCCATTGTATTTGTTGGCGCTGAGTCGTTATCTTTACTATTTGCGACATCAAGGCCGTTGTTCAATATCTTGATAGCGACGTAACGGCTCGCCTACATAGATCTGACGGGGACGGGTAATGATCACTTGCTCGCCGTGCAGCATTTCCCGCCAGTGGGCCAGCCAGCCGGGCATCCGGCCGATAGCGAATAATACCGTGTACATATTGGTCGGTATGCCTGCGGCCCGGAGAATCAGCCCGGAATAAAAATCGACATTCGGATACAGTTTTCGGGAAATGAAATAGTCGTCTTTCAAGGCGATTTCTTCCAGTTTCCGGGCAATATCGAACAAAGGATCGCTGACTCCGGCTTTGTCGAATAATTTGTCGCATTGCTTTTTTAATACCATCGCGCGGGGGTCGAAATTCTTATATACGCGATGACCGAAACCCATCAGTCGGCTTGACGAGTTTTTGTCTTTCGCCTGGTTGATAAATTCAGTGCCGTCGCCGCCGTCGGCATGTATTTGTTCAAGCATCTGTATCACTTGCTGATTGGCCCCGCCATGGCGCGGCCCCCAAAGCGCCGAAATGCCTGCCGAAGCCACCGCATAGACGTTCGCCATGCTGGAACCGGCGGTGCGCACCGAAGAGGTGCTGCAATTTTGCTCATGGTCGGCATGCAGGATCAGGAACATATCGATGGCTCTGACAATGTCATCATCCAATTGATAATCCCGCACCGGCGATGAAAACATCATGTTTAAAAAGTTGCGCACGTACTTAAGCTTGTAGGACGGATAAACCAGCGGTTCGCCGATCGATTTCTTATAAGAAAAAGCCGCGATAGTGCGCACCTGAGAGATCAAGTTGATAACGATCTGTTGTTCCGTCGCCGCATCGAGCCGGTCGGGAATCGGGTAGAACGTGGATAACGACGCCACCATGGTCGCCAAAATACCCATCGGGTGCGAGCCGCGCGGAAAGCCGTTAAAGAAATGATGCATGTCTTCATGAATAATCGAAGACTCATTAAGGTTGGTAGAAAACTCCAATAGTTGTTGGCTGTTAGGCAGCTCGCCATTCAGCAGCAGATAGGCGACTTCAACAAAACGTGAATGTTCGGCCAGTTCCTCAATGGGGTAACCGCGATACCGCAGTATGCCTTTCTCGCCGTCAATATAGGTGATGGCGCTTTCGCAGCTGGCGGTATTGCCATAGCCTTCATCCAGGGTCACGTAATGACTTTGACTGCGCAATTTGGAAATGTCGATGGCTTTTTCGCCCTCGGCTCCTATCAAAGTGGGCAGTGAGTAACTTTTATCATCCAGCGTCAATATGGCCGGGGGTAGTTGTTTTAATTTATCGGTCATTTGAATCAATCTCCAAAGCGGATGGCACGATTTATCGGTTAATTTTATATAGCAGCGTACCCTACGCGGCTCATGTTTATCTGCTGGTTCCCAAGCTGGAGCGACTGTGAAAGTATCATCAAAAAACGGGTAAAAGCATTATTCACCACGAAGGCACGAAGTTCACGAAGGAAAATAATTGCTTTTATTCAATGTATTGAAAACTTCGTGCTCTTCGTGCCTTCGTGGTGAGTTTTTTAATTTTGTTTAAAAAACGAATACTTTCACAGTCTCTTGATCTTGGGAACGCGCCATATCGGCGCACTCGTCGGTATTACCCGCTCCGATGCCGCAAGTCCATTGTAAACGGATATTCGTGACTTAGCTCCTCTATGGGCGGCGACATGGGTCTAGGCACGGCTTCGCTGACGCTGAATTTCGCGTCGGACGCCGCAACAGTCGGCATTATCATCGGCGGGCGCGTAATAACGCCGGGCGTATGGCCGAAATCCCAAAAGCGGGTGACGCGCCGCGCCTCGGCTTCATAACTATTCACCGGAAACGCGTCGTAACTTCGGCCGCCGGGATGGGAGACATAATAAGTGCAGCCGCCCACCGAATGTCCGTTCCAGGTATCGATCACATCGATCACCAACGGTACATGCGGGCTGATAGTCGGATGCAGCGCGGAGGGCGGTTGCCAGGCGCGGTAACGCACACCGGCGACATATTCGCCCTTGCGGCCGGTGTTGCGTAACGGCAGGCGCCTGCCGTTACAGGTCAACACATAGCGGCCTTCGGTAAAGCCGGTCACCTTGACCTGCACGCGTTCGACCGATGAATCCACATAACGCGCGGTGCCGGTGCTGCTGACTTCCTCGCCCAATACATGCCAGGGCTCAATCGCAAAACGCATTTCCAGGTCGATGCCGTCTATGAAAGTATTGCCGTAACGGGGGAAACGGAATTCAAAAAACGGCTCCAGCCATTCCAGTTCAAAACCGTACCCGGCCCGTTGCAGATCTTTGCTGACTTGTTTCATATCCTCCCGGACATAATGCGGCAGCATAAAACGGTCGTGCAATTCGGTACCCCAACGGATCAAGTCGTGTTTGTAAGGTTCGCGCCAAAACCAGGCAATCAGCGAGCGCAATAGTAAGGTTTGCACCAACGACATCCGGGCATGCGGCGGCATTTCAAAGGCGCGTAATTCCAGTATGCCCAAGCGGCCGGTCGAACTGTCCGGCGAATACAGTTTATCGATGCAGAACTCGGAGCGGTGCGTGTTGCCGGTAATGTCGGTCAGCAAATGCCGCAACAAGCGATCCACCAGCCACGGCGCAGGCACTTCGCCTTCCGGCATTTGCTGGAAGGCGATTTCCAGCTCATAGAGTTTTTCGTCGCGGCCTTCATCAACCCGCGGCGCTTGGCTGGTCGGGCCGATAAACATGCCGGAAAACAAGTACGACAATCCGGGATGATGCTGCCAGTACGTCACCAGACTGCGCAACAAATCGGGACGGCGCAACAGCGGGCTGTCGGTCGGCGTCTCGGCACCCATGGTGATATGGTTGCCGCCGCCGGTTCCGGTATGGCGGCCATCGAGCATAAACTTTTCGGTGCCCAATCTAACCTGATGCGCGTGTTCATAAAGAACGGTGGTTTTATCGACCAACTCTTGCCAAGTTTTCGACGGATGAATATTGACCTCGATCACGCCGGGATCGGGCGTTACCATCAGGCGCTCTATGCGGTAATCCCGCGGCGGTTCGTAACCTTCCAGCACCACCGGGATCGACAGGTTTTCCGCGGTGGCTTCAATGGCCGCAATCAATTCCAGATAATGTTCCAGCGACGTCAGCGGCGGCAGGAATATATGCACGCGGCCTTCGCGGGCTTCGACGCAAACTGCGGTATGAGGCACTTCCACCTCGACGCTTTGATCGTCGCCTGAGTCCTGCTCGGTCAGCTCGGGATGGGCCTTGAGTTTTTTCTCGATATGACTGTAACGGCGCGTGACTTCGCCGTAATAATCGCCGAGCTCGGGCAGCGCCTCAAACAGGCTTTGCTCTTCCTGAGTGTCGCGTTTGTCCGGCGCAACCCAAGGCAAACTGCCTAAGGGCAAGCGCATCCCCATCGGCGAGTTGCCGGGGATCAGGAACATTTGCCCGCGGCGAAAATTCCAGGGGCCGCTTTGCCATTTTTGATTCGTCCAGTCCCATTTTATCGGCAAGGTAAATCCTGCGGCTTTGCCTAAATCGGCATCCAGCAGCTGCGCCAAGGTCTTGCGTTCAATCGAATCCTTCAGGTTGCTTTTTAACGGATCGATATTTTCCGGAAGCCCGCCTTCCTGCCAGAGATAGTAAAAACTGTCTTCAAAAGCCGTCTTGATATAACGCGGTTGCAAGCCCAAGCGTAACGTAAATTGCTTGATAACAGATTCGGCGTGTTCAGAAGTATGACCGTAATTCTTGGTAATATCGGCCAGCAATTCGGGATTGCGCCAAACCGGTGCGCCGTCTTTGCGCCAGAAAATGCCGTACTGCCAGCGCGGCAACGCTTCGCCCGGATACCATTTGCCCTGTCCGTAATGCAGCATCGCGCCTTTTGCAAATTCATCGCGCAAGCGTTTGGTGAGCGCATTGGCCCGCTCGCGTTTGTGCGGGCCGTCGGCATCGACATTCCACTCCGCGCCTTCCATGTCGTCAACGGACACAAAGGTCGGTTCGCCGCCCATGGTCAAGCGCACATCATCGGCCAATAATTGACGGTCAACCTGTTGGCCCAGCGCATCAATGCGCTGCCATTGTTCATCGGTATAAGGCTTGGTGACGCGCGGATCTTCATGCAAACGGGTTACCGTATTGCTGAATTCGAATTTCACTTCGCACTTATCGGTGCCGCCGGTGACCGGCGCTGCGCTGGCGGGATCGGGTGTGCAAGCCAGGGGAATATGTCCTTCCCCGGCCAGTAAGCCGGAGGTCGGATCAAGCCCTATCCAACCGGCTCCGGGGATGTAGACTTCAGTCCAGGCGTGCAAGTCGGTGAAATCCTGTTCCGGACCGGAGGGGCCGTCCAGCGATTTGACATCGGCGGTCAGTTGCACCAGATAACCGGAAACGAACCGCGCCGCCAGTCCCAAATGCCGGAGTATTTGCACCAGCAACCAGGCCGAATCGCGGCACGAACCGCTGAGCGAGGTCAGTGTTTCCTCGCAGCTTTGGATGCCGACTTCCATGCGGATGTTGTAGCTAATCGCTTGAAAAACTTTGCGATTAACGTCAACCAGAAAGTCGTTGATATTACGTTTGCTTAGATCGAAATCGGCTACCCACCGCTTGAGTAAAGCGCCTTGCTCGGTGATTTCCAGGTAAGGCTGCAATTCTTTCAGCAATAGCGCATCGTATTTAAACGGGTACTGTTCTGCATAGTCTTCAACAAAGAAATCAAAGGGATTGATCACGGTCAACTCGGCGATGACTTCGACCTCAACGCTGAGTGTTGAGCATTTTTCCGGAAACACCACCCGCGCCAGCAGGTTGCCGAACGGGTCCTGCTGCCAGTTGATAAAATGGTTTTCAGGTTTGATGCGCAAGCTATAGCCTTTAATCGGCGTCCGGCTATGCACCGCCGGGCGCAACCTGAATACATGCGGCGACAGGGATACCGGTCTATCAAAGCTGTATACGGTTTTGTGACGGACAGCTACTCGAATGGTCATGATTTTTTCCTATTGCCGAAGCGTTAAGCATTACAAAAATTTTTTAACTATGCGCTGGTTGTTCTTGTTCCCACGCGCTACGCTCATCGTTATACACATCTCGAAGTAGGCCGGAATAAGCCGGTTCGAGCGATAGCGAGAACTGGCGTTTCCGGCAAACTCCTGGCATATCTTCATCCGTCAAACGTTGCGCTAGTTC
>Ga0160177_104561_pt1 | contig 41986 bp, 35 predicted proteins | sample met4stb_FD_108563 | JGI IMG/M metagenome (GOLD analysis project Ga0160177, IMG submission 108563) | Synthetic bacterial communities of pure cultures from sediment of Lake Washington, USA, under low oxygen conditions - MT... | ecosystem: Engineered > Modeled > Simulated communities (microbial... >...
ATGGGAGCAAGTATGAATCGTTCGTACAGAAGTGTATGGAATGTAGCGCTGGGCGCATGGGTGGCAGTATCGGAAATCACACGGACGTGTGGTAAGCGCGGCAGCGCCACGGTAGTTGCAAACGCTTTACCACTCTTGGTAGGAGTCGCGCTGGCATCAGCATTACCAGCAAATGCTGCTGACTATAATACAGGTGCTGGTACAACGCAGGTTGAAGGCAGCATTTTGAGCGGCGCTGATGCTTTGGACAAGCAAGGTGCTGGTACGCTGGAGATGACAGGAATCAACACCTATACCGGCGTGACCACTATCAACGCCGGCACACTCAGCTTAACGGGCGCGGGCAGCATTGCTCAATCGAGCAAAGTCGTGGCAAACGGCACTTTTGATATTTCTGGTATTACATCAACCGGCACATCAATTAAATCACTATCTGGCAGCAATACTGGTATTGTTAACTTGGGGACGAAAACACTCACCATCACTAATGCCAGCGATACCTATGCGGGTAACATAAACGGCACCGGTAACTTGACACTAAATGGTGGCACTCAAACACTTACTGGTACAAGCGATGTTCATATCCTTACGGTTAATGCGGGCGAATTACGCCTAACCGATGGCGCGCAAATGACAATTACTACTACAGCGGTGAATGATAATGCAGTTATCGCGGGTAGTGGCGGCGCGGCGGCAGTGATGACTGTGATAGGCCCAACAACAACGCTGAACATGAACGGGCCTGGTACAGTTTGGGTCGGTACTACAGGCAATACTAGCGGGGTGCTCAACATTGGGGCAGGTGCTCAAGTCAGTTTAGACTCACTTAATTCAGGACGCGCAGTGAGTAGTGGTTTTTATGGGGTTACCAATGTCTCGGGTGCAGGCACACTACTGGATGCGGGTTCAATTCAAGTTGGGGGAGCTGCTTCTGGTGGCAGTCGGTCGGAGGTTAATGTTAGTGGCGGTGCCACAGTACTTTCTGACACTCATAGCTCCGGAACTGCAGCGCGAGCAGGTGTCCTTGCGAGTACGACTCTATCTGGCACGGGGACCAATTGGACCAACACCGGAGCACTGTCACTTTATTCTGGGTCGCTAGATGTATTAGACGGCGCTACTTATCAAACGAATACCGCACGTATCGGCGGCTATAACTTATGGACTGCAGCTCATACAGCCCTTTTAAATGTAACTGGTGGCGGATCGAGCTTCACAAGTATTGGCGACATGAATGTTGGCACGACCAACACAACCCGCGGCGATATCAGGTTATCCAATGACGGTAAAATTGAAGTAGATGGCAATGTGGTACTGGGACAAGTGGCTGGCAGCACAGGTGTGCTAAATATCGGTGGTGCGGAAGGTGGTATCGCACAAGCTGCAGGTACATGGGTGGCATCCAATGTGAACTTCGGGCCAGGGACGGGTCGAATCAATTTCAACCATACGGGCGCGGCTTTCAACTTTAATTCCATCATTTCCGGTTTAGGTACCATTAACCAAAATGGTTCAGGCTTAACTACGCTTACGGCTAACAGCAGCGCCTTCACCGGCATAACAAACGTCAATGCTGGCACACTTTCCGTGAACGGTATCTTGGGCGGCACCATGCAAGTAAATGGCGGACGTCTGCAAGGCATAGGACAAGTGGGTGACACCACCAACTTTGCTGGTGGTACTATCGCTCCAGGCAACTCTATCGGCACACTACTGATTGCCGGTAACTATATTGGCAGCGGCGGTGTACTAGAGATGGAAGCCGTATTAGCTGGCACTGGTTCACCTGCCGACCGCTTGCTTATCAGTGGCAACGCCACTGGTAACACAGTGGTGAATGTCATTAATACTGGCGGCGCAGGTGCATTAACTGGCGCAAGCAACACCGATGGTATTTCCATTATCCAAGTAGGTGGCACCAGCACAGCAAGTACCTTTCAATTGGCAGGTGGCTATGCTGTAGCTGGACCATACCAATACATATTAAAAGCATTTGACCCAGCTACTTCTGCAGCAGGTGAGGTTGACCCTTTACTGGGTGCAACCCCATTCTGGGATTACCGTCTACAGTCTCTAATCGACAGCAGCGGCAATCCTGTTGCAGTACCGCAAGTTGCCGGCTATCAGGCCATGCCAACTGGCGCAGTGCGTTATGGCGCATCGCTGCTTGATTCAGTACACAAACGACTGGGTGAGCTTCGTGAAACAGCAACACTGCAGAATAAAATCGGCAGTACTGAACAACGCAGTAAAGAAGTCTTCTTAAGAACGCAAGGCTCCAGCAGTGATGTTTCTGGCAACAGTGCTTCAGGCTACGATCAAGACATCTGGTACGTGCAAGCGGGGGGCAATCTGTTTGGACGTGACATGGCCGATGGCGCTGAACTACGCATCGGCGGTGCATTAAGCATCGGTGGATCCAAACTCAATGCTGATGAATCTAGTGCCAAGGTTGACCTACGCGGTACAACACTGGCACTCACCTCCACCTATCAAGCTGCTGCTGGTTGGTATCTGGATGCGGTAGCACAGGGTACGCGCTACACGTCAGAAATAACCACCAGCCAACGCGGTGAAACCGGTGACCCAAAAGGCTGGGGCTGGGGTCTTTCACTTGAAGGCGGTTATCCATTTGATATGGGTAATGGTTTGATTGTAGAGCCACAAGCACAACTGAGTTACCAACGTATCCGTTTTGACAAATTTACAGATATTGACAGCATTGATGTCGATTTAAATGGTGGAGAAAGTCTGCGTGGGCGATTCGGCGGACGTGTGCTGAAAACCATCACCACTAACATCGACAGACAGTGGACACCATACGTTGAAGCCAACCTGTTACATGAATTCCTCAGCGATGGCAGCATCACTGCGAGCAATGTCCGGTTTGATTCGGAATCAATGGGTACCAGCCTGCAATTTGGCGGCGGTCTAAATGCACGACTTGGCCTTAACTCATCTGTATTTGCCAGTCTGAGTTACGAGAAAGGTTTGACTAGCGCTTCTGCGGATGTTTGGGGAGGCAATGTAGGGGTGCGAGTTGATTTTTAATTAATTGGTTCCGCTGATTAGATGCTAGTTAAAAGCCCCTTAATTGGGGCTTTTCTAATGGAGCAACTATGATTTTTAAACTGTGATGAGTGGCTACTTTGGGCCGAACCTCTCTCATTCAAGGTTGCATTTTGCGGCCCATAGCAGCCTCTCAATTAAATGAGTTCGAGCCCATATCGAGAAGGCAATCTAGCACGTAGATTAGAGCTTTTGCTACTCAAGTTCAATACCTCTAAGATTCACAATTTGAATTATCTAAGCTAGCCTGTTAGGCTACGAAATATACGTATCTATAGCCCCCCGTGTTACATGGACGGGGAGCTATGGCTGAATTCCAAAAGAGGCGCAAAGGGGCATTAGTCATGGTAGAGGTAGATGAGCTCATTGAAAGACTTGATCAAAATCAGAATATCGATCGAGTTCGATTAGATATATTAAATTTAATCTCAAAGTGCCTAAACGATTTGCGCGGAACTTTCGGTTGCTGGGAGAAAGAACACATGGCAAAAGCTATTGTTTTTTTATCTTATAACTTTTCGTCACACCCATCTTCTACCTTTTGGCTCAGGACTTCTCTAAGCTATGTAGAGAAGGCATTTTCCCCACCTGAAATGCGTTCAGAAAACGTTCGTTTTAGCGAGGAATGTGATTCTCTTACCCTTGAACAGCTTGTAGCTGATGTCCAGAAGCTAGGCGCCTTAACGCTACCAACCCAATAGATATCTAGGAAAGTAATGAGGGCAACAGAATTCTTTAAGCTAAACATTTATGAATATACTCGCCCTTGGAAGCTGATCACATTTAGCTTAGGTTTAAGTTTATTAATTATTGGCTCAATTTTCTATAATGCGCCAGATTGGGATTTTCCAATAAGCGTTATCATGGCAACCATTACATATTTTTTTGCGCCGTGGTCACTCCGAATAATTCTAAAACGATTTTGGAAGTTTTTTCCCGCAATGTTATTAATTACTTGGTTTGCTGTGGATGGTTCTTATTGGATTTACTGGAGCTATCAGAATCCAGAAGCTTTGGTGATGCGAGATGTGAACTTTCCTGCATCTTTAAGTTTGTATGGAATTTGTGGGTTATTATGGCTTTATCAAGGAAGCTTAAAAGATCTGTTCAATGAGGTTCGTTTTTACACAAAACTTATCTTTAATCAAAATTGATACTCAATCAAAAAGGAATGCAATATGTATGATTTCGCATTAATTGCACTTTTATTAACAATATCGCTATTATTATTTTTTACATACAGACACTTGAAGATTCTTACGCGCTTAGTAAAACCAAATGCATTTAATAGCATAAAAATAAATCGCAAAGAAAATCCTAAGATTTCAAGCTCGAATTATGTATGGCTTCAAGAGATTATTGAGGAGGATATGTCTATTCATGCGACCGGCACCTATAAGTCTCTAAAAGCAAAGGGCGTTATGGATTTTCCTAACAACGACTATGAAGACTATACCAAATTCTGTGATATTACGTTTATCATAACATGCAGTGATAGCCCTACTGCACCAAGTGAAAATTGGGCTGGATTCATTGTAGCTGCAAACAAAAAGTTTGAAAAAAGCCCATATATCAATATGACGATACAACTAAGTAAAGAAGGTTATGAAGCGTTCAAATTATTGTTTGATCAAATAGCAATTACTAACCGAAATCCACAAGAACTACTAGATACTGGAATGGATATTGAATTGTTTGTTGCAGGCGAGATAATTGAAATTGGGGACTCAGAAGCAATTGGAATCAAAGAAATTGACCAGATCAAATTAAAACCACACTCTGAAATTAGTGTTTACGATCACATAATCTCAAGGCTTCCTTATTACAAGACCTCATTTGAAAAAGAGCATCTACTTAACTGTCTAAATGGTAGAAGAAATCTTAACTAAGAAATTTTCTTTTTGTATCATATCGCACACATTTAGTAACTTAAGTCTGGTCTAGGAGATTTGAAACTTAAGAATCCAGTTACTAGATTTGTCAGAATTGGTAAGCCTGTGATGGCTCGAACGAATGACTGCTTTGGGCCGAAACCGTCGGTATTTAACGGCCCTAAGCAGTCTGCGGCCAACTTGCTTTATCTGGCAACTATGATGACAAAGCGGTAAGTCACCAAACGTTACACTATGGATGAGTCTGTGTTAAATCCAACACCCTAATATCATTGTAGTTGTTTTAGCACCATAAATTTACGGTGATTTTTCAAAAAATATTTTAATCAATAACAAATTGTCATATGAGTAATAATATTATCGTTTAATATAACTAAATACCGATGTGTCCTTTAAACGAACCTTGATACTAGGTAAGCGAACATTAGATGCAAAGCTTCAATCCATTTTATAATCAAAATTTTCTGAAATTAATAATTCAGCTATCGACTCTTTGTTTCTTATTATCCTGGCCTCAGTTATCTCTCATTGCTGCCGAAACTATAACATCAGATAAAATTAGCAGCTCTCAAAAAACTAATCGTACTCAAGAGTTAGAAGCCAGACTCACGCCCAATGAGAAAGAATGGCTTAAAAAAAACCAGAATTTAAAAGTAGCCGTTAAAAGTGGATGGATGCCAATTGAGTTCAAGCTGGAAAGTGAAGATCATCGTGGCTTATCGATTGACTACTTAACTCGTTTAGCGGATATATTACACATCAATTTTACCATCACTAATTATGTAGATGATATCTCCCCAGAGGATGCAGACATCATTTCAGGGGTTAGTAATAAAAATCTGAAAAACCCTAATTTCCGCCTAGTCAATCAACCATTTCTAGTTTTTCCTTTAGCAATCTATACCAATAAAAATATAGAGAAGCAATCAAAAATTAAGTCTTTAGAACAACTAAACAATGCGCGTGTTGCAATTTTTAAACATGGTTTGATTGGGCAGAAAGTAAGTGAAAATTACCCGAAAATAAAATTAGTCTATGTTGATTTAGCAGATGAAGCATTTGAGAAATTAAGAGCGGGGACAGTTGAAGCTTACATAGGTAACGAAATGGTCGTCGATTATCATATAGCTTTTAATCGCTTAAAGTTTACAGAAAAATCAGGACTAACACCCTTTTCATCTGAGGTTTCAATGGCTGTTAGGAGTGATCAGCCAGAGCTTGCCTCAATCCTCGAAAAGGGATTGGCAGTAATTGAACCTGACAGTGAGGAATTGCTCGAAAAATGGAAAGTTACTGATACAAAAAATTACTATTTTCTCAACGCAGCACTTGGCCTAATATCCATAATACTTATATTAGGCATAGTCAGATTTTATCGATTTAAGGTAACTATTAAGAAAAAAGAGGCCGAATCTCAACAACTAATTTGGTATCAGGCAAATTTCGACTATCTTACCAAATTAGCCAATAGACACTTGCTACACAACCGCTTAGAGCAAGCACTAGGTAAGGCAAGTAGAACTAATTTACTTGTAGGTCTACTGTACATTGATTTGGATAACTTCAAGCGCGTTAATGATCAATCAGGTCATTCCATCGGCGATAAATTATTGGTAGATGCTGCTGATCGTATTAGTGGGTGCGTTAGATCATCTGATACCACCGCACGCATTGGCGGGGATGAGTTCATGGTGATACTAACCGAATTAAAAGACATTTACAGCTTGGAAAACTCCTGTCAAAAAATATTAACAGAACTCGAAAAACCCTTTTCTATCGATAACCACATATTTTTTATTTCAGCGAGTATAGGAGTTACTTTATATCCAGATGATAGCCAAAGCTCTGAAGCCTTGCTCCTCTATGCCGATCAGGCCATGTATGAAGCTAAAAAACTTGGCCGCAATCGATATCAATTTTTTACACAATCGATGCAAGCTGATTCATCAAAAAGATTATCAATTGCTAATGACTTAAGAAGTGCAATTCATAATGGCGAATTCGTTGTTTATTACCAGCCAATTATCAACCTAAAAGACTTAAGTATCACTAAAGCAGAAGCGCTGATTAGGTGGGATCATCCTACAAAAGGCTTCATTAGCCCACTAGATTTTATTTCAATCGCAGAAGAAACAGGGTTAATAGACTCATTAGGGCAATGGGTGTTGCAACAAGCATTAAAAGATTTATCTATAATTCGCAATCACCTTGGTACTGACTTTCAGTTAAGCATAAACGTTTCCCCTTATCAGTTTCATCATCCAGAGAACCTTTTAAGTTGGATGAGAAACATCGAAACACAAGGCATTCCAGGAGGCTGCATTTCTCTAGAGATTACAGAAGGACTTCTTTTAGAAGCCTCCAATACTGTGTTAGATACTTTGTCTGCTGTGAGAGATGCAGGAATTGAACTTGCCATCGATGACTTTGGCACTGGGTATTCAGCACTTGCTTACTTGAAAAAATTTGATATCAACTATATAAAAATAGATAAATCTTTTATTCAAAATCTCACTTCTGACAATCATGACGCTGTCCTTTGTGAAGCTATCATCCATATGGCCCAAAAACTAAACATTAAAATTATTGCTGAAGGGATAGAAACTGTTAACCAGAAAGATTTTTTGAACGAGTTTAGATGTGATTATGGACAAGGATATTTATTTGCAAGACCAGGGCCTGTAGAACAGCTTTTAAAACTTTTAGAGGCACCTGATAGACATTTTTAGAGCTTTTAAGCTATACATAAAGTGTACACAAAAGCCTCTCAAAGATATTTTTATATCTTTAAACAATCATAGTGAATGATTGTCATTGGACTTCACCCGCTTCATATCGAACGTGGTTAACCTCATCAACACTGAGGTTGTCGTTGATGCGGAATACATATATATGAAAATTGGCTCCGCTGATATTCAATTGAGAATCGGCATCCTCGTCTAATTCTTTTATGCTTCTGTAGTTGTTGCTAAGTGGGTTTCTTAGGCTGCTCCGGCAAACGACAAGTATCCCATCCGCTTGACGTAGGTTTTCCGTTGCAAACCAACCTTGTTTTCGTAAAACAGCTCTCGCTTCTGCGCGGGTGGATAGGCTATGCGCAATAACAGCCACATTTAACCCCCTTTCAGCTTTGACCGGGAAGGATAGTAAGATGGCAGCAAATAACAATGAAACTATCATTAAAACTAGTCGTATGTATTTTTGCATGGTCGTCATCCCTTTGTTTTGTTTATATTTTTATCAATCTCAGATAGCTATATTAATTCATTTTAATTAAATTCAATCTTGCTCAATATGAACAACCCTACCTGCGCTAAAAGTCACGGCAAAATCTGGGAAATACTTCTTCATGTAGTGATTGAAATGATTCAAGTTGATATTTTATTAAGCAATCCATTGATAAAAATATTTTATTATTAGTCAGTAATTTTTGCATAAGAAGGTCCGCTATGGGCCGTAAGTTGCCATTTATCAAATTGGTATTGCTCAACCCAAAGTTACTTTGTAACGGAAAAAAATCAAAAAATATTTAGTGGTAATCAAAATTTTACCAACAAACTTTATTCATTCTCTTCGAAACCTTTTATTGCAGCGGCAACGGCTTCTGCATTGCAAGATTCAGATTATCATAACTGGCTTAAAGCCGATCATGATACAGCTTTGCGATTATTGAAATTAGCACCAGAGGGCTTTTTAAAGTCTATTCCGTATCCACGTTAATAAAGTGGGTGTGCGCACTGCTAGTTGGTATTTTAACGTGAGTTATTTTTGACGGAATGCAAGTTGTAGACATAAAATGGAAATGCTTCCCGAAGCTTGACGACGCAGGAGTCATTTTTTCATCAAACAAGGAGTTGAGAGCTAAAGCGATAAATTAAAGATTTGTAGCAATAGCAAAACATAAGACCACATAATTGTGGGTTTTTGTTGTTCAAATATGTATACGTACGAAGCCTAGCAAAAATTATTTAGGGCATACATAGGGCACGAAAGCCAGAAAAACAAAATGGCTTACAACTGAAAATCTGCAAGCCATTGTTTTTATTGGTCGGGACAGCAAGATTCGAACTTGCGACCCCATGCCCCCCAGGCATGTACGCTACCAGGCTGCGCTATGCCCCGAACCGCACTACTAGTTTCGTAGTGAGCCAGCATTATAAATCAAACACGCATGCTATCAAAAGCGATTTAACTCACAAGCGGATTTAAATTGGGTGTCCAAAAGTTAATGCCGCTTAAAGCGGCATTAAAGGATTGATTCGTTAAAGTAACTTAATAAAGTGTTTTAAGTGCGAAGCAGTTGAATAACTGCACGAATTTCATTTTTAAATAACAGCAAATCAATCCCGGCGTTAGCTTCCGGTTGTTTATCTGCAATTGATTGCACATCAACTTGAAGTATGGGCGATGCAATTTCAGCTTTAACATCCGCACCATCTAAACGATTACGCGCGCCACTGATGGTGAAACCTTGCTCGTAGAGCAACTCACGAATTTTACGGATAAGTAACACTTCATGATGTTGATAATAGCGGCGATTACCGCGACGCTTTACTGGTTTAAGTTGCGTGAATTCCTGCTCCCAATAGCGCAATACGTGTGGTTTTACCCCGCACAGCTCACTTACCTCTCCAATCGTAAAATAACGTTTGGCCGGGATTGGTGGCAATTGCATTTTGGGTGTTGAATCTAGCATCGTTAATTTTGTATATAAACTAATAACCTAATTTAATTTGGAAAGCTGTCAGTACAAGGCCAGATTAAACTGTTGAAGCGTAATGCTCTTCAACTCTGCTTTTTAGTTTTTGACTCGCGTGAAAAGTCACAACCCGGCGCGCTGTAATCGGTATTTCTTCACCTGTTTTTGGGTTACGACCTGGGCGCTCAGACTTTTTGCGTAATTCAAAATTACCAAAGCCAGATAACTTAACACTATCACCCGTTTCTAAAGCGGTGCGTACTTCCTCAAAAAACGCCTCTACCATATCTTTTGCCTCGCGCTTATTTAAGCCTACTTGCTCAAATAACAAATCGGCTAAATCAGCCTTTGTTAAAGTCATACACTTCCCCTGAACGTCTTCTTATTCATTAATTTCCCGCTATTTTACTGGCTTGTTTCACTGCAAAGACTGACTAATTACGCAATGATGCACCAAATTGATTTTCTAATAATTTTAGCAACTGCGCCATTGCAGCTTCGGCTTCAATATCTACCAAAGTTTTATGAGTATCTTGCATAAGTACCGATAATGCAAGGCTTTTTTTATTCTCAGGAATACCTTTTCCCTGATATATATCAAATAGTTGCACCTGTGTCACAAGTGGAATTTTGGCATTTGTGACAGCATTAATTATTTCTTGAACAGGCTTATTTACATCGACAATAACGGCTAAATCACGACGTATGGCCAGTGTTTTTGGCACCTCAAAATAGCTGGCAACTGGCTTTTGCAATAAAGGCGAAACTTCTAATTCGAATAAAAAACAATTTTTAGCTAAGCCGTAATGTTGCTGCCATTTGGGATGCAACTTGCCCAACCAACCAATTGGGTTGCCATCAAGATAAATACGTGCAGATTGGCCTGGATGCAAAGCAGTATGCGTTTCCAGGCGATACTCAGCATTCCCTTGTGTTAATTGTTCTATTGTCGCTTTAACATCATAAAAATCGACATCTTTAGATGTGGCACCCCATTGCTCTGGCTGAAACGCACCGTAAAATAAGCCCGCGACCCGCGCCTGTTCATCAAAACCTTGTGGTGTCTGATGATAGCTTGAACCAACTTCAAACAACATCGCGCGCTCTTGCTTACGATTGATATTATAAGTCAACGTATCGAGTAAACCGCCCCATAAGCCGCTACGCATCACACTTAAATTGCTTGCGATTGGATTTTTAAGCTTGATAGGGTTTGCATTTCCCAATAAATCACGTTCCCAGCTTTCATCTACAAAGCTATAGGTAATAATCTCTTGGTAGCCCTGTGCTTGCAAAGCGTCATGCAACCATGCCGCGCTTAATGCAGACTCTGGTGCATTAAGCATGCTTAAATTAGCAGATGGCGTGATGGCCGGGATTTTATCGTAGCCGTGTAAGCGCGCAATTTCTTCAATTAAATCTTCTTCACGGGCAATATCAAAACGATAACTTGGTGCTTTAATCACAAAAATATCATCATTTTCTGTGAACTTAAAACCTAATTGTGTGAGTAGAATACCGACTGTTTGTTTGGGTATGGTAATCCCCAACACAGAACATAAGCGTGAATAGCGCAATGTGACAGAAACACGCTCTGGCAACTGATTAACCACTTCACTTATTTCACCAGCTTTACCGCCACAAATTTGCAGTACTAAATCCGTTGCACGTTCCAAAGCCAATTTGGTATGACCAAAATCCACGCCACGCTCAAAACGATAGGATGAGTCAGTGCTTAAACCTAATCGACGTGCCTTACCTGCGATTGTATCTGGTGTGAAAAATGCGCTTTCTAAAAATATTGCTGTTGTTGCATCTGTCACTGATGTAGGCTCGCCGCCCATAATACCTGCCAATGCAATCGCGCCACTGTTATCGGCAATCACTAAATCATCGCCGGCCAATTTAATGTCCGTATTATTTAACAGCTTAATTTGCTCATTTTCTGACGCAAATCGAACGTTAATCGCACCGTTTAGTGTTGCCAAATCAAATGCATGCATCGGCTGGCCAAGTTCCAGCAACACGTAATTCGTAATATCCACAATCGCACTAATGCTACGAACACCGCTGCGCTCAAGATTGCGAATCATCCAATCAGGTGTTTTTGCTTGTGCATTTACACTTTCGATCACACGGCCATAATATGCAGGGCATGCCTGTTTTGCAGCAACATTAACGGCTTGTATTTTGGTGCTTTCAATCTTTGCCGTATTTAAAACAGGTAGCGTTAGAGGCGCGCCTGTAATAGCTGTCACATCGCGCGCTATACCTAAAATACTTAAACAATCAGCACGATTTGGTGTGAGCTTTAATGTGAAAGCGTAGTCATTTAGATATAAATATTCGCGGATATCTTGGCCTGCTACAGCATCGTCTGGGAGTTCCAACAATCCATTGGCTTCTGCCGCCAAACCAAGCTCTTTAGCAGAACACAACATGCCAAAAGATTCCACACCGCGTACTTTTGCCTGCTTAATGGATATGCCGGGCAGTTCCGCTCCCACCAACGCGCACGGCACTTTTAAACCTACTCGCGCGTTGCTGGCACCGCATACGATTTGCAAAATTTCTTTGCCAACATTAACTTTACACACTTGCAAGCGATCCGCATCCGGATGTTTGATTGCCTCGATAACTTCGCCAATAACAATACTGTCAAACGCTGGCGCAACAGGCGCCATCTCCTCTACCTCTAGCCCAGCCATTGTCAGCGCATGACCCAGCTGTACTGATGTCATTGAAGGATTTACAAAAGTACGTAACCAGTTTTCTGAAAATTGCATATAGTCTATTAATTAGCTTGATTATTTAAATTGCGATAAAAAACGCAAGTCATTATTAAAGAAATGGCGTAAGTCATTCACGCCATAGCGCAACATAGCCAAACGTTCTACGCCTAAGCCAAAGGCAAAGCCGCGATATTTTTCATTATCGATATTCACATGTTTAAATACTTCCGGATGCACCATGCCGCAACCACCGATTTCTAGCCAACCACCATTCCAGCTCATATCCATCTCAGCAGATGGTTCTGTAAATGGAAAAAATGAAGGCCTGAATCTGACTGTTAAATCATCGCGTTCAAAGAATTTCTGCAAGAAATCCTGAACAACGCCTTTAAGATTTGCGAAACTGATATTTTCATCCACCCACAAACCTTCTACCTGATGAAACATCGGCGAGTGCGTTGCATCTGAATCCACACGATACACACGCCCAGGCGCGATAATTTTAAGCGGTGGTGTCTGGTTATTTTTTAAAGCATTTTCCATGTAATGCACTTGTACAGGTGATGTGTGCGTACGCAATACAAAGTCGGTTCTTTTATCATCCTTTTGCAGATGGTTGGCATCCACATAGAACGTATCGTGCATGGCACGCGCAGGATGATTCTCAGGGATATTCAGTGCGGTAAAGTTATAAAAATCTGTTTCGATCTCAGGGCCCGTTGCCACATCAAAACCAATAGAGTGAAATAATTGCTCAATACGTCGCAAAGTTAAAGTCACAGGATGGAGTCCACCTTGAGACTGTGCACGTGCCGGCAAGCTTACATCCAACGACTCAGCGGCTAGTTGCTTCGCCTGCTCTGCGCTTAAAATTGCCTCTCTACGTGCATTTAGCGCGGCTTCAACTGCCTGCTTCACAACATTAATTGCGGCTCCTGCGGCGGGACGCTCTCCATTCGACAGCTTACCTAAGCCTTTAAGCGCTTCGGTTAACGCACCCGTTTTACCCAAGTATTTGGCTTTAGCATTTTCCAATGCGGGCATATCATCACAAACACTAAAGTCCGCTTGCGACTCTGAAATAAGATTTTCTAAATTAACCATACGCTATTTTAACTTAAAGTAATGAGTTTGTTGATGTTTAACTGATTGATTATGAATAAATATTTACTTTTTACCCATAAAAAAAGAGGCCGTAGCCTCTTTTTTACTTAGCCTGATTTAAGCATTCACGGCTTAAGCCGCTAAGCCAGTTTTAGCTAACTCAACAAATTTAGCAAACGCTACTTTGTCAAATACTGCCAAATCGGCAAGTACTTTACGATCCACTTCAATCGCAGCTTTTTTTCAAGCCATTCATGAAACGGCTATATGTCAAACCACATTCACGTGCGCCAGCATTGATACGTGCAATCCACAAGGTGCGGAATTGACGTTTTTTCTGACGACGGTCACGGTATGCATATTGACCTGCTTTCATTACCGCTTGCTTGGCAACGCGGTAAACGTTTTTACGACGACCGCGATAACCTTTAGCGGCTTTTAATACTTTTTTATGTCTTGCGCGAGCGATGACACCACGTTTTACTCTAGGCATATCGGTCTCCTTATTGTGTTGGCATCATTGCGCGAACGCGTTTGACGTCAGTTGGTGAGATGATAGCCGTGCCGCGCAATTTACGTTTTTGCTTGGTGGTTTTCTTGGTTAGGATATGACGCAAATGTGAGTGCGTACGCTTCACTTTACCGTTACCTAAGAACTTAAAGCGCTTTTTGGCGCTGCTCTTTGTTTTCATTTTTGGCATTTTTTTCTCCTTTGAGAGTTGTTAAGAGTGCCTAGGCATGCCATTTCGCCGTATCACTCAGAAAAATCTTAATTATTCAGTTGCTGCTACTTCTGTTTTTTCAGCAGGTTTTGCTACTTTTGCTGGCTTAGCCACTACTTTCTCTACTTTTTTAGGTGCTAACACCATCACCATTTGACGGCCTTCCATTTTAGGAAACTGCTCGACCACTGCGTGCTCTGACAAATCGGCTTCTACGCGCCTTAATAGTGCCAAACCAAATTCCTGATGTGTAATCTCACGACCTCTAAAGCGCAATGTGATTTTTGCTTTATCACCCTCACCCAAAAAGCGGATGATGTTACGTACTTTAATATTGTAATCACCGTCATCCGTACCCGGACGAAACTTGATCTCTTTAATAACCACTTGTTTTTGTTTAAGTTTTTGCTCGTGCTGACGCTTACTTTCGGCATACTTAAACTTACCGTAATCCATCAACCTGCACACTGGTGGAGTGGCGTTTGGCGCAATCTCTACCAAATCAATATCCGCTTCTTCTGCTTTTGCAAAAGCCTCACGTAGACTCACTATACCCAAGGGCTCGCCTTCTACTCCCACCAAACGAACTTCGGGTGCGGTAATATCCCCGTTAATTCGCGTACCTTTATCTTGTGCTATTGCTGGCTCCTAATCAAAAAAATTAAACCGCGCTACCTTGGAAATTTAGCTCAAACCTTAGCTTCAACCTCTGCTTTTAACCGAGCAATCAGCTCGGCAATCGGCATAGATCCTAGGTCTTCACCCTTTCTGGTACGCACGGCCACATGTCCTGCCTGCATTTCGCGCTCACCTGCAACTAGCAAGTAAGGCATTTTCTGCATCGAATGTTCGCGTATTTTATAGGTAATCTTCTCATTTCTCAAGTCAAAATCGCATCTAATGCCATTTTTCTTTAGATTTTCAACCACTTGCATCACATAATCGGATTGATTTTCAGAAATGTTTAATACCATTGCCTGCACGGGCGCCAGCCAAAGTGGCATCGCACCTGCATAGTTTTCAATCAAGATACCAATAAAACGCTCCATCGAACCAACAATAGCGCGGTGCAGCATAATCGGGCGCTTGCGTGAGTTGTCTTCCGCTACATATTCAGCACCCAAGCGTTCAGGTAGGTTTGGGTCTAGCTGTATCGTACCGCATTGCCACAAACGACCTAATGAATCCTTAAGTGTAAATTCAATTTTAGGGCCGTAAAATGCACCTTCACCAGGCTGATATTCAAAATCTAAGTTATTTAACTTGAGCGCATTTGCAAGCGAAGTTTCTGCCCTATCCCAATCTTCGTCCGTTCCTATACGTTTCTCAGGTCGTGTAGACAACTTAACCAACACATCGTTAAAACCAAAATCGCCATAAGCTTTGTAGAGCATTTTAATAAAGTCGGCGACTTCGGCTTCCACTTGCTCCTCTGTACAGAATATATGTGCATCATCTTGGGTAAAGCCACGCACACGCATCAAGCCGTGCAACGCACCAGACGGTTCGTTGCGGTGACATGAACCGAACTCAGCCAATCTTAATGGCAGATCACGATAACTATGTAAGCTGCTATTAAAAATCTGCACATGACCAGGGCAATTCATCGGCTTAACCGCGTAATCGCGATTTTCAGACTTAGTCACAAACATATTGTCGTGATAATTTTGCCAGTGGCCAGACTTCTCCCACAGCGTTTTATCCATAATGGTCGGTGTGCGCACTTCTTGATAATTGTAATCCTTGAACATTTGACGCATGTACTGCTCAACCTCTTGCCAAATGCTCCAGCCGCGCGGATGCCAGAACACCATGCCAGGTGCATCGTCCTGCATATGAAAATAATCCAGTTGCTTGCCCAATTTACGATGGTCGCGCTTTTCAGCTTCTTCCAGCTGAAACAAATAAGCTTCCAACTCTTCTTTATTGCGCCAAGCTGTGCCGTAAACGCGCTGCAACATCTCGTTGTTGCTATCGCCGCGCCAGTAAGCACCGGCCAACTTCATCAACTTAAAGGCTTTTAACTTACCTGTGTTCGGTACATGCGGGCCACGGCACAAGTCGGTAAAATTGCCTTCAGAGTACAAAGATACATCCTCATTGGCAGGAATTGACGCAATAATTTCTGCTTTGTAATGCTCATTGATGCTTTTGAAATACGCCACGGCTTCATCGCGTGGCAATACTTTGCGCGTGACTTGTTCATCTTTTTTGGCAAGCTCGGCCATTTTCTTTTCAATGGCAATTAAATCTTCTGGCGTAAACGGGCGTTTATACGAAAAGTCATAATAAAAGCCATTGTCTATCACCGGGCCAATGGTCACTTGCGCATCAGGAAACAGTTCTTTGACTGCATAAGCCAGTAAGTGCGCAGTGGAATGGCGAATAACTTCTAAACCGTCATCGGATTTATCCGTAATAATCGCTAAGTCGCTATCCGCTTCAATCAGGTAACTGGTATCGACAAGCTTATTATTCACCTTGCCAGCCAGCGCTGCTTTTGCTAAGCCTGCGCCGATATCCAGCGCAACTTGCGCCACGGTTACTGGTGTATCAAAATTGCGTTGCGAGCCATCTGGTAAGCGAATTACTGGCATATCAAATCCAATGTATGAATATTTTTAAATTTTAAAGTTCACAAAGCTTGAAACAATAAAAGCCGTTTACTTTAACGGCTTTTATTGTTTGTTTTAACCCACTTAATCGTTGATTAAATGCGGTTTTTTTGAATTTCCTGGTAGGCAGTAGCAGATTCGAACTGCTGACCTCTTGGATGTCGACCAAGCGCTCTAACCAACTGAGCTAACCGCCTAATTTTTCGCAATTTTTACGAAGTGCGAATTTTAGCTTAATACAGGCTTGTACGCAAACCCGCACTGCTATAATCCCCTGTGATGACACAAAACACAGAACCGGCGAATTTTAACGCATTAATCGATACACTCAGCTTACAAGGCTATGTTATTTGCGATGATTTTTTGGCAGCAAATACCATTACTGCCTTGTATGATGAAGCCTATAAGCGTCATACCAATAACGACATGGTGCCAGCCAAAACAGGATTAATAAATAAATCACAGCAATCCAATATTCGTGGCGACCATATTTTCTGGCTGGATGCGAATAGTGAGAATATAAATACTCAAGCTTACCTTAGCAAAATGCAAGCATTAAAAGCAGCGCTTAACCAGCAGTTATTCATGAATTTACAATCACTTGAAACACACTTCACCATGTACCCTATTGGTGGGTTTTACCAAAAACATCTAGATCAATTTAATCAAGGCATTCATTCAGCACATGACACAAAAGCACGGCAACTCAGTAGCATCTTGTACTTAAATGCTGATTGGCAAGCAGATGATGGTGGCGAATTAAGACTGTACCTAAATGAGCATGAGCACCTGAATATATTGCCAACTGCGGGCAAATTAGTTCTATTTTTATCGCAAAAATTCTGGCATGAAGTACGTCCAGCAAAACGAGAAAGAATCAGTCTGACAGGCTGGTTCAGAACACGCAGCCAATCGTTACTCTAAGGCTGAAATAAGCGCCGGTATAAACTCGGGCTGGCGTAGCCATCTTGCACTATGCCTTGCGTTGCTTGATATTGCCGAATTGCCGCTTGCGTTTTCAGACCAGGAAAACCGTCGGGCTGCCCACAATCGAATCCCAAATCGTTTAACTTAGATTGCAGTGCCCACATTTGATTAAAACTTAACGCTTCTTTTTCCGCAAAATCGCCAGCCATGATTGGTTTATCGCCAATCAATTGATTCGCTAAATGTACAACCGACAACGCATAGTTGACGGAGCGATTCCAATCCATAATGGCATCAAAATTATTAAACACCATAAAAGCAGGTCCATATTTCCCCTGCGGTAACAAAATCGCAGCATTTTCCTGCGCTGGCAATGCCGAACTTCCAATGTCAAGCACACCTAATTTCGTCCAATCAGCAGTACTTTTGCGATTGTTTAATTGCGCCTGACTATAGTCAAAATCAACTGGCAATTTAACCTCTATTGCTGCCAATTCATTCTTACGCCAACCCACTTTATTTAAGTAATTGGCTGCAGATGAAAATGCATCTGGTAATGATGTCCAAATATTGATGCGTCCATCTGCATCTGCGTCCACCCCATATTTAAGTAAAGTGGAGGGCATAAATTGCATATGCCCCATTGCACCAGCCCAAGAACCGCGCATGCCTGCGACTGTGTTATGGCCGGCATCCACAACACGCATGGTGTCAAATAATTGATTACGGAAAAATGTCGCGCGGCGACCTTCATAGGCCAGCGTCATCAAGCTGGATGGCAAGCTAAAATCACCCTTGTTGCTGCCGTAATTAGTTTCTAAACCCCAAAATGCCATTAGTATTTGTTTCGGCACACCATATTGCACTTCAATTTGACTTAAAAGCGCTTCATGCTCAAACAACAAAGCTCTGCCTTGTGCGATTCGATCAGTAGTGACGCGCTTTTCTACATAACTTAAAAAAGTGGAAATAAACTCTGGCTGCCCTCTGTCAAACACAATCACTCGCGGCAAATATTCAGCACTTTCAAATGTTTCATCAATGGTTTGTGCCGAGATATGCGCAGCTTTCGCCTCTGATTTTAATGCTGCTAACCACGTATCAAAATCACCATTTTCTCCTGCAAAGGATGAAGAGCTGATATTTAAGCAAACGAAGGCACTCACAATTAATTTAAAACCGTTTTTTAACATCTATTTTTAATAATCCTAAAAAGTGCTTCTAATATTAAAGCGCTTGTAATATTTCAGCATAGCCAATTTTATAATTGGGATAGTTCAACTGAAACCCCGTTTCGCGCAACAACTGGTTACTTAAACGTTTTCCACCCTGTGTTGCAGGCGTTTGAACATGGCTAACATCAACCTCCTGTTGGGCTGCAAGCCAGATCAGCACATCATATTGCAATGTAGGGATATCGTCAGTGACGATATAACAGTTCGCTATTGGCTGCTGAATCAGGCTTTTTTGCGCTAAAAACGCAATGAATCCAGCGGCATCATCGCGATGGATACGATTACTCCAAGCATTACTCACCGGCCAACGGCTTGGATCTTTTGCAGTATTCACTAAAAACAATCGATCTGGGCCATAAATACCCGAAAGGCGTAAAGATGTTGATTTGCAAGGCAAGTTAACCAACAAGTTTTCCGCTTCCAATAAACGCTCTCCACCAAAATCGGCAGGAGCGGCCACTACACTCTCATCCAGAAGCTCTTGCGTATTTTGCTTATGCGTTTGACCATACACACGTGTGCTAGAGACAAAGAATACATGCTGTAAATGCGTATTTTTCGTCTGCGTTGCCAATACGTTTTTTAAGCCCTGCACATAATGCGCATGATAGCTTTTGTCAGTCTGTGCACTGGCGGCAACGCAATAAATAATAATGTGCGGATTCAGATTGGTTAATAAGCTTAATGTATCGAGTTTTGTCACATCCGCCTGAATGACTTGCATGCCTTCTGGCAAACTTCGCTGACTAATTCTCAGGCCAATCACTTCATGTTGAGATTGATGCAGTTGCAAGGCAACTGCTGTACCTAAATCACCGCAGCCAACTATTAACACTCTAGCCATGCGGTATTTTTGCCAACAGGCTCTGATTAAAAGAGGGATGCTTAAGCATGTTGAAGAAGATACTTCTCTGCAAAAAATAACGCTATGATTGTTTTAGCATCGGTAATTTCACCCGTTTGAATCATCTTCATACAATCAGCAAAAGATAATTCAAATACTTCCATTGACTCATCCGCATCACGCTGATGCGCGCCCGCAGTTAAATCACGCGCTAAATACATATGAATCACTTCATTAGAATATCCAATACATGGATATTGAAGCCCTAGCTTTATCCAATTGCTTGCGCTGTAGCCAGTTTCCTCTAGCAATTCACGCTGTCCTGTTACCAATATATCTTCACCTGCGTCTATTTTTCCTGCTGGCAGCTCTACAAATACCTGATGCAGAGGATAGCGAAACTGGCGCTCTAAAATGACATTGCCGTTTGGCAAAATTGGCACGACCACCACAGCACCAGGATGTGTGACATATTCGCGCTGGCTAGTATGTCCGTTTGGCAAGCGCACCTGATCGCGTTTAACGTTCAACATACCGCCAGATGCAATGGTTTCAGAGCTAATACAATGTTCGGTTAAATCAATATCCATCATAATTTAACAACTTAAATAGCTGCGACATTGAACGTGTCGCATTTATTCACATCGCCCAGCGTTAAGCCTTGATTAAACCAACGCATACGCTGTTGCGAAGTGCCATGCGTAAAGCTATCTGGCACGACATAGCCTTGTGCTTGTTTTTGCAACGCATCATCGCCGATTGCAGCTGCGGCAGTCATAGCCTCCTCCACATCGCCCTCTTCTAGAATACGATTCGCGCCATCTGCATGGTGCGCCCACACGCCAGCGTAACAATCCGCTTGCAATTCCAAACGCACAGAATATTGATTCGCCTCAGCCTCACTGCGCGCACTTTGGCGTGCTTGTTGTACCTTATCCGACGTGCCAATTAAATGTTGGATATGATGCCCAACTTCATGCGCAATCACATAAGCCTGTGCAAAATCACCAGGTGCATGAAAGCGCGTTTTCATTTCATGATAAAACTGCAAGTCAATGTATACCTTGCTATCACCAGGGCAATAAAATGGCCCCATTGCTGCCTGCCCAGTACCGCAGGCTGTGGGTGTTTGGCCGCTAAATAGTACCAATTTTGGCGCAGGATATTGCTGCCCTGCATTTGCAAATATTTTGCCCCAAGTATCTTCTGTGCTGCCTAATACTTTTGCAACAAAAATTGCCATCGGATCATCTTTAGGGATTGTCTGCGCCTCAACTGGCGCCTGCTGACTCAATCCTTGTCCCATATTAAGCACCACAGAAGGGTCTACGCCAAAATACATTGCTACCAAAGTCAGGACAATTGTGCCAACGCCAATGCTTTTCCCGCCTATAGGCAAACCGCTACCTCGCCTATCCTCAACATTGCTACTTTCTCGTTCGTTATCTAAGCGCATACCGCATCCTCAAAATAATATAGTTTTTATAAATATAAATGCTTTGTCAGATTTTATTACATTAGCGTAATAACTCCTTAACATTCTTAGCTAAGAATAACTAATCGGTATTTGATCTAAATGACAAATGCAAAGAAATTTTGGTTTATACCAAAATGTTATTTACAAAGACGTTTTTAGATTATTTATTTTCAATTCATTGACTTAGCGATTTAATCTTAACTAGAATGTAAGCTCAGTAAACTAGCAACAAGGTAATATCTACATGATTCATTTAATTTTCCGCCCACAGACGCTAATAATAACAATACCTTTATTAACATTGGCAGCAAGTAATTTCGCAAATGCGGAAATATACAAATGGCGCGATAACAGAGGCGTGACTCAATACTCCGATCGCCCGCCAGTAGACAGCTTTTCAAAGATAACGCCCAATGAGCTTGTTAATTCATTACTCACAAAAGACTTATGCGTTGATGGCCCAATCAAAAAGAATACTGTATCTACTGTTGCATCAACTAAAGATTATAGTGGTTTTTTTACTAGCTTTATCAAAACTAAGAATACATTGACCACACCAGTGAAAAGTATTGTAACTGCTACTAATTCAAATAAAAATAATGTGTCCATATTGGGGCTCGCAAAAACACCAACTCCGCCAGCGCAGGTTGCTGTCGCGCCGCCCAAAACAACTTCACCAGCTGTTACCACGCCACCTGTAACAAAACCTTCTGAGCCGGCCGTTACTACTCCGCCTACAACTACAACCCCAAGTACATCACCTGATATTGTTCAAACGGGCCTAATGCCAGCTGTAGATATTAGCAAGAATATTACTGCTGTTTTAGGTTGGAGTGACCTTCGCATTAGACCAAACATTGGCCCTCAAGATGTACCACCAGTAGGAGATGGTCATGGTCAGTTCAGGATTGATTGTGACGTTAGCCATATGAGTAATGACGATCCAATCCTTTACCCTAACCAACAAGGCGCAGCACATCATCACACATTTTTTGGTAACACATCAGTTAACTATAAAAGTAATGTGATGACGCTATCAACAACAGGGAATAGTACTTGTCGCGGCGGTATCGCTAATCGCTCTGCATATTGGGTACCTAGCATGATTGATACCGCTACAAAAACAGCGTTGAAACCGACATCTGCTCTATGGTATTACAAAACAGGTTATTCAGTCCCCAAATCAGTAATCACCGCTCCTCCAAAAGGTCTAAGAATGATATCGGGCAATATGAAGGCAACTTCAGCTGCCACCTCTAGAGAGGTTACGTATAATTGTTTCTTGGAAGGTCAACCATCGACCTCATCTAAAAACATTCCAGCATGCAAACAAGGCTGGACAATCGTAACGCATGTGAGCTTTCCTCAGTGTTGGGATGGTAAAAACTTAGACAGTCCGGATCATTACTCTCACATGGCGTATCCTAGCGGTGGCAGCTGCCCTGCAACACACCCAGTAGCCATTCCAGAAATCATCTTAAATACCAAATACTTAGTCACTTCAGCTGAAGGAACTAAAAACTGGCGCTTATCTAGTGATAATTATGCTGTAAATGGTTACAACGCTGGCTACACTGGTCACGGTGATTGGATAAATGGTTGGGATGAGAAAGTGATCGCTGGTATTGTTAAGAATTGTTTAAACGCAGGTAAAGATTGTGGCAGTCATATGCTGGGTGATGGCACAGTACTTTATGGTGCGAATCGCGACTTTTAATATTTCACCAGTAAAACTTATCACTAATAAAAAACCTCGCTCTGCGAGGTTTTTTTATTTCCACAACATCTTATAAATAAATCCAGGGAATGCAAATACTAAGAACAAGCTAAAAGTGACTGTATAAAACTCCCAGCCTTGCGCTGAAACCTGTCCTAGAGTCGCATGTTCTGCGTAGAATCCAATTGCGCCAACTACCAGATATAAAACAATCAGTTCCAATAAGCACCATGCTAAGTTCTTATTATTTGATCTTAATGGAAGAACATAAAATAACTTATTGGAAAACCAAGGTAAATTAGCCGCAACAAATGCTAATAATAGAATAATAATTTGTGTCATGAGTAAATTGATTTAGCTCTAGATTTAACGATTGAAAGTGACTATTTATTGCAGGCTGATTACTATCGCTACACCGCAAATCTGCATAAGCGTTTGCGGCATGATGCCGAGCAATAGCAAAGCGGCCGCATTAATGCTTAACACCAATTGCATATCGACCGGTGCGCTAATGCGTGCATTATCTTTCGGTGCATCAAAATACATAAGCTTTACAACGCGTAGATAGTAGAAAGCACCTATAGCAGCCATGACTACAGCAAAAACGACGGCCCATATAAACCCTGCCTGAAGTGCTGCTTGTAATACCGTAAATTTGGCATAAAAGCCCAGTGTCGGCGGCACGCCTGCCATGCTGAACATGGTGATTAACATCAAAAAAGCCGCCCACGGGCTACGTTGATTAAGACCTTTTAAGTCATCTAAATTCTCAGCCTCAAAACCTTGGCGACTTAATAACAATATCATGCCAAAACCTGCCAGCGTCATTAATACATAAGCGCTGATATAAAACATACTTGAAGCAAAACCGTTTAAATTTGCGCTCATGAATCCGAACAGCAAAAAACCAACGTGTGAAATCGTTGAATATGCCAGCATGCGTTTTAAATTAGTTTGCGCGATCGCAGTGATATTACCAATTGCAATGGATAACACCGCCATAATCAGCAGCATATCTTGCCAATCGACTGCCAGAGGCTGTAGCCCTTGTGCAAGCAAGCGTATGGTAATTGCAAAAGCGGCGAACTTAGGCACAGAGCCGATTAGCAGCGTAATTGAAGTCGGTGCGCCCTGATACACATCTGGCACCCACATTTGAAAAGGCACAGCTCCAAATTTAAATGCCAAGCCAGCCACAACAAACACCAAGCCTAAAATCAGCACAGGATTTTTAGTGTTCATTTCCAATAATGCACTGCTGATTTCAGCGACGTTTAAACTGCCTGTCATGCCATAAATCATACTCATGCCATATAGCAACATACCTGAAGCTAACGCACCCAATACAAAATATTTCATTGCCGCTTCTGTTGCGCGCGCATTATCGCGATCAAACGCAACCAACGAATACAAGCAAAGAGAAAGCAGCTCTAAGCCCATATAAATAGTCAGCAAACTTTGTCCTGAAATCATGATCATCATGCCCAACAGTGCAAACAGCACCATGGCATAATACTCACCTCTGAACATACCGCGTTGCTGCATGTATTGACGCGTATACACCAGCATCATTGATGTCCCCAAAAACGTCATGAGTTTTAGGATATCGGCCAGAGGGTCATCCACAAACATATTGGAAAACGCATAACCGACCGAAGGATTGTAGGTAACGACGGTAAAATAAGCTGCCGCTAAAAGCGTAAATTGCGCCAAGCCGTAAATAACAATACGATTTTTGGGTTTAATAAATAAATCCAGCAGCAAAATAAACATTGCCATAAATAGCACGGTAAGTTCGGGCAAAGCTGTAATAAGGTCTGTCTTAATATATTCCATGGTTTAGCCTAGATTAAAGCCCAGCAACTGGCAACTTACTGATTGCCATATGATTCAAAAATTGTGCAGCGGTAGCATGTGTAAATTCAGTAATCGGTTGTGGATACACGCCAAATCCGATAACCATCAACGCTAATATTGTTAATATGAATAATTCACGTTTGTTTAAATCTTTTAACTCAGCGACATGCTTATTTGCAATATCGCCATAAAAGACACGCTTAACCATCCACAAACTATACGCAGCACCAAATATCAGCGTAGTAGCGGCTAAGAATCCAACCCAGAAATTGTATTTAACTGCGGCTAGAATCACCATAAATTCCCCTACAAAACCCGAGGTACCTGGCAGGCCGCTATTAGCCATGGCAAACAATACTGCAAATGACGCAAAAACAGGCATGGTATTCACTACTCCGCCATAATCGGCGATTTGACGGCTATGCATGCGGTCATACAACACACCCACACATAAGAACATGGCGGCGGAAATAAAGCCGTGTGAAATCATTTGTACGATTGCGCCTTCTAAACCTAACTGACTGAATAAGAAGAAACCTAATGTCACAAAACCCATATGTGAAATGGATGAATAGGCAATTAACTTTTTCATGTCTTTTTGCACTAAGGCAACTAAAGCGATATACACAATCGCTATTAGCGACAAGGTAATCATAAAGCCAGATAAATAATGTGCTGCATCAGGTGCAATTGGCATAGCAAAGCGTAAAAAGCTGTATCCGCCCAGCTTTAGCATAATCGCGGCCAATATCACAGAACCGCCAGTGGGTGCTTCAACGTGCGCATCTGGCAACCAGGTATGCACTGGCCACATCGGTATTTTTACCGCAAATGCCATAAAGAACGCCATAAAAATAAGTATTTGTGCGTTCAACGGCAAAGGCAGTTGATAGTAATCAGCAATCTCAAAACTACCCGTTTGATGATAGAGATAGATAAACGCCACCAACATCAGCAAGGAGCCAAGTAACGTGTAAAGGAAGAACTTAATCGTCGCGTAAACCCGATTTTCGCCACCCCAAATACCAATAACCAAAAACATCGGGATCAGCATCGCCTCCCAAAACACATAGTAGAGCAAACCATCCAACGCACTAAACACGCCAATCATCAAGCCGCTCATAATCAAAAATGCTGCCATATACTGTGCAATATTTTTGGTAATCACTTCCCAAGCAGCAATAACTACAATCACCGTTGTGAAGCTTGTCAGCAATATCAAAGGTGCGGCAATACCATCTACGCCTAAATGATAATTCACATTAAAAGCAGGAATCCAGCGCGCCATTTCTTGGAACTGAAAGCCACCATCTGCATAATTAAATTGCGTATAAAGTGGAAAAGTCACGACAAACGCTAACAGACCACCTGCTAACGCAAGCCAGCGCGTGAAATTGGGTTTGTTATCGCTGCCCAAAAGCAATACCACAACACCCGCCAATATTGGCATCCAAATGGACGAACTGAGCACATACTGACTGAATATATTGGCTTGTGACATTTAATTGATTTTGATAAAAAAGGTTAAGAACAAAAATACACCAATAATCATGGCAAAGGCATAGTGATAGATAAGACCAGATTGTAAATGCCGAACTTTGCCAGAGATGCGTCCAATTAAGCGCGCGGTGCCATTCACCATTGCGCCGTCTATCAATTGGATATCGCCAATCTTCCACAACTTTTCACCAAGTGAACGCGCACCACCTGCAAAAAAACGCTCATTAAATGCATCAAAACCATATTTATTTTCTAAAATTTGATTAATCAGACTAAATTTCTTCTGAATAGCAGCAGGAATATCTGGTCGCTTCATATAAAAGAACCAAGCCAGCAATACACCAAACGCAGCTAACATAAAGGGTAAGGTCATAAAGCCATGCAATGCCATACCAGCAGGCGAATGCAATATTTCATGGTAATGATGTGTTAAATGCGCCATTGCAGGATGGACTTCATCATTAACAAAAATCACGCCGCTAAAAAACTCACCAAACAGCATCGGCTCTATTGCAATGTACCCTATGATTAATGAAGGAATTGCTAATAATATAAGTGGCAGCTTCACCACCCAACCTGGCTCATGTGGGTCGTCCTGTGGACTTAAACCGTGGTGATGTTCGTCAGCCGCGTGTACATGATCATGGCTATGACTGGTTTTACGCCACTTTTCTTTACCATGAAACACCAGGAAATACAGCCTGAATGAATAGAATGCCGTGACAAACACGCCGGCCAATATGGCAAAATAGGCAAAACCACTGCCTGTGATATTGGATAAAGCAACCGCTTCAATAATGCTGTCTTTTGAATAGAACCCTGCAAAAAACGGTGTGCCGATTAATGCCAGCGAGCCAACCAATGAAGTAATCCAAGTGACAGGCATGTATTTCTTTAGATTACCCATATTGCGGATATCTTGGTCATGATGCATGCCCATAATCACTGAGCCTGCTGCCAAAAACAGTAAAGCTTTGAAAAATGCATGTGTCATCAAGTGAAAAATAGCCACTGAATAAGCCGATGCGCCTAAAGCAACCGTCATATAACCCAGTTGCGATAAAGTTGAGTAAGCAACTACACGCTTGATATCATTCTGGATAATGCCAAGAAAACCCATGAACAATGCAGTAATCGCACCGATAATCATCACGAATGATAGCGCAGTGGTTGATAATTCAAATAAAGGCGACATACGTGCCACCATGAAAATACCCGCTGTTACCATGGTTGCCGCGTGAATCAGTGCAGAAATCGGTGTTGGGCCTTCCATTGAGTCTGGCAACCATACATGCAGTGGAACTTGCGCTGATTTACCCATTGCGCCGATAAATAGCAAAATGCAGGCCACTGTCATCAGCGACCAAGACACGTTTGGAATCAGCGTCACTTGCACATCTGCTAAAGCAGGTGCTGTTTGAAACACAGTTGCATAATCCAGACTCCCTGTGTAATAAAGCACCATACCGATGCCCAGCAAAAAGCCAAAATCGCCTACGCGATTGACCAAAAACGCCTTCAAGTTGGCATAAATAGCCGTTGGGCGCTTATACCAAAAACCAATTAATAAATAGGAAACCAATCCAACTGCTTCCCAGCCGAAAAACAACTGCATGAAGTTGTTGCTCATCACCAGCATTAACATGGCAAAAGTAAACAACGAAATATAGCTAAAAAAGCGACTGTAACCCGGGTCTTCACTCATATATCCGATGGTGTACACATGCACCATCAGCGATACGAACGTCACGACGACCATCATCATGGCAGTTAAATTATCAATCAAAAATCCAACATTGAATTGAATATCGCCCGATGTGAGCCACGTATATAAATTGTAATTCGCGGTATAGCCGTTGAGTGTTGCTTTAAAAACAATCACAGATAAAACAAACGCGGCACCGACACCTGCGATAGTTAACCAATGGGCACTGGCGCGCGGTAAATGACGACCCCACAAGCCCACAATAGCCGCAGCAATTAAGGGCAGCAAAACGATTAGTAAGGAAATTTGTGGCAGTGTCATTTTTATAGAGGTTTAATTTTTAAGTGTTTAATTTTTATCGATTTATTTTATGATTCTGATGCTATGAATTTAAAGATGCTTAATCTCAGCCAGTTAACCTTTTAAAGAGTCCAAATCATCCACGTTAATCGTGCGTAAATTTCTGAAAATAACGACTAAAATAGCTAAACCAATTGCGGACTCTGCTGCTGCCACTGTCAGTATGAAAAACACAAACACTTGGCCAGCAATGTCATTTAAATAATGTGAAAACGCAATAAAATTCAGGTTAACCGCTAGCAACATCAATTCAATCGCCATCAGTAAGATAATCACATTTTTACGATTTAAAAAAATACCAATCACACTAATGGTAAACAGCAACGCACCTAGAACAAGATAATGTGATAAGCCAACTGATGATAAAGCAGCCATTATGATTTTTCCTTATCTGCTTTTGGGTCTTCTACTGACGGCGTTTCTACCACAGCATCCATTTTTACAATACGTAATCTGTCTTGTTTTTTAACTAGCACTTGTTCCGCTGGATTCATGGATTTACTATCTTGACGATCTCTCAAGGTTAATACAATTGCTGCAATAATCGCCACCAACAACACGACCGATGCCAGTTCAAACGGCAACAGATAATCGGTATACAGCACACGCCCCAACTCTGCGGTATTGCTGTAATCTGCTGACTTACTGGCAACTGTAGTGGGCGCAAAATACTTGCCACTTAGTATCATCACCATTTCAACCGCCATCAGTAAACCAATCGTACCGGCCATGGGCAAATAGTCCCAAAACCCTTCACGCAGTTTATCCAGATTAATATCCAGCATCATGACCACGAATAGAAACAGCACCATGACCGCACCGACATAAACCAGTACCAAGGCAATCGCTAAAAACTCGGCCTCCAGTAATAACCAGATACCGGCGGCAGTAAAAAACGCCAGCACTAAATGCAAAGCAGCATACACAGGGTTGCGTGTTGTAATGACGCGAATACCTGCAAACAGCAAAATTGCGGCTAAGGTGTAAAAAATAAAATCGTTAAATATCATCAGTTTTAATCTTAAAAAGACTACCTAAAAGTTTTATCTTGCAGACGGTCTGCAGCAATTTGCTTTTCATGTTTATCGCCCACCGCCAATAACATCTCTTTGGTGTAGAGCAAATCACCGCGTTGTTCTCCGTGATAATCAAACACACGCGTTTCAACAATACTATCCACCGGGCAAGATTCTTCACACAATCCGCAAAAAATACACTTGGTTAAATCAATGTCATAGCGCGTGGTACGGCGTGTATTGTCTTCACGCTGCTCTGATTCAATCGTAATCGCCAGCGCAGGGCAAACTGCCTCGCATAGTTTACAAGCAATACAACGTTCCTCGCCATTTGGGTAGCGGCGTAATGCATGCAAACCACGAAAACGATTGGATTGTGGCGTGCGCTCTTCGGGATATTGAATAGTGATTTTGCGGGCAAAAAAGTAACGGCCTGTGAGCGCCATGCCTTTTAGCAGCTCCCACAGCATTAAACTACTCAGCGTATTTTTGATTTGTCTCAACATAATTAGTGGAATAAATACCCCAATGAAGTCTGCATCATTGCGCCTACAAATATAATCCACACCAATGTAATGGGGATAAATATTTTCCAGCCTAAACGCATAATCTGGTCATAGCGATAGCGCGGAAACGTTGCCCTAAACCATAAAAAGAAGAATACAAGCGCACCCATTTTAGCTAAAAACCATAAAATGCTATCCGGCAAAAATGGCACAGGTGACAACCAGCCGCCTAAAAACATGGTCGCGGCAAGCGCACAGACTAGCCAAATATTCGCATATTCCGCCAAGAAAAAGATAGCAAATGCCATGCCCGAATATTCCACATGGAAACCAGCAACAATTTCTGACTCGCCTTCGGCAACGTCAAACGGTGCGCGATTAGTCTCAGCCACAGCACTAATAAAATACACAATAAATAAAGGAAACAATGGGATGAAATACCAGTGCCAAAAACCGCCCGCCTGCCCCATGACAATTTTGCCTAAGTTTAACGAGTTAGCGCACATTAAAACGCCTACCAGCGCAAAACCCATGGCAATCTCATAAGACACAATCTGCGCTACAGAGCGCATGCTGCCTAAAAATGCATACTTAGAGTTAGATGCCCAACCCGCGATAATCACGCCATAAACCGCGACTGAAGTCATCGCCAAAATATACAGCAGCCCAGCATCAATATTCGCCAGAACCAAGGTAGCATCAAATGGAATGACTGCCCAGGCGGCAAATGCCGGTGCAATGGCTAACACTGGGCCGAGTAAAAACAAGGTTTTATTTGAAGCCGTGGGTAGAATAATCTCTTTGAATAATAGCTTCACCCCATCAGCCAGTGGTTGTAACAAGCCAAAATAACCCACTCGATTCGGCCCAATACGCACTTGCATGAAACCAATCACTTTGCGTTCAGCCAAGGTTAAATATGCGATAGCAATCATTAACGGCAATACGATGGCGATAATCTTAATCAAGGTCCAGCTTGTTAACTGAACTGCCGGCCAATAGCTACCAAATAAATTCGCCAGAAAATCCATTACGCCACCACTTTCAGCATGGTGGTTTCGTATGGTTTATAAAGTTCTTTGCTGGTTTTTTCTATCGTAATATCACCCATTAAATCACCCAAACCTATAGTTTGTTCATGTGATGCCGCAATCCGTATGCAACCCATTGCCACATGATTATCCAGCTTCACCTGCAACACTGCGCTACCTTTATCCTGTGTAGCCAATACAATGTCACCTTCAACCAAGTCCAACTGGGCCATTTGTTCTGCTCGCATACGCGCCATTGGCCTGATGTTATATTTGGTTTTTTGAAGCGGCACAGAGCGGCGTACTATTGGGTCAGACTCGTATTGTGGCACTTCGCCAATGCGCTGCAAGCCATCCGACTTGATATTCACTTCAATTTCAACTAATTCTTTTAAATTATTATTCAGGTTGCGCCACACCACAGTTGATGGTTTTTCACCTTTAAATATGGCGTTTTTAACGGCTTCGCTGCTGTCAAAATCAAAGCCATCCAATCCTAAGGTATTCGCCAAAACACGCAAAACTTTCCAAGCTGGGCGACATTCAGCAAGCGGTTTAGTCACCGCAGAAAAGCTTTGCACGCGCCCTTCCATACTCATAAACGTGCCTGAGGTTTCAGTAAACGGTGCAATCGGCAACAACACATCTGCATTTTCTAATGCTTCCGATTTATACGCCGTCAATGCAACAACACACTCCGCTTGCGCCATTGCAGCTTTAGCTAAAGCTGCATGCTGGCAATCCAGTTCAGGCTCAACATTCAATAGCAAATAAGCTTTACGCGGCACCTCCAGCATCGCACGCGCGTGCATGCCAGTCGCATTTGGCATCACACCCATGAAGTGCATACCCGTGCTATTTGCAGCCGCCGGCAATATGCCACCTTTGGCACCGCAAATGCCGCCAATAGCTTCCATCATGCTATACATCTCGGTAAAGCGTGGATCACTTAACGCCATATTTCCGATGAAAAGCCCTACTTTTGGAGCGACTAAATCCACCAATCCATCAGGCCCAGCTAAACCTGCCAAACTTTCAGCCATGGCTTGCGTATTTGGGCGCACCGTAATAGTTTCAAGTAACGCATTTAATGAAGGCGGCAGACAAAGCGATAATCGTTGTAAGCCAGACATGGCTTTTAAAATCTGACCCAGTACATTCACCATATCATTCGGACGCACAATCACTTTGTGTGCAACTTTCATTAATGGGTCATTATCCAGCGGACTCACAACCGATAACTCCGCACCATTGGCAACCGCTTTACGGAAACGCTGTGCTAATAATGGATGCTCATTGCGCAAATTAGAGCCGATAATCAGAATGCGATCTAACTCTTCAATTTCCTGGATATTGCAACCCATCCAAGGAATACCAACGCGCTTGCCATCTAACCTAAAATCGGTTTGACGCAAGCGATAATCCACATTGCCACAACCTAAACCGTTGGCTAACTGTTTGATTAAATAGCCTTCTTCCATCGTGCTATTGGGCGAAGCCAATACACCCAGTGAATCAGCTCCATGCTGATTGGTAATGTCTTTGATTTGACCAGCTGCAAACTCTAAAGCTGTTTTCCAATCAGTTTCTACCCAAGTACCATTGTGCTTAATCATCGGCACTTTTAAGCGGTCAGGGCTGTTTAACCCAACATAAGAATAGCGATCGCGATCAGATAACCAGCATTCATTAATGCTTTCTTTTTCGCGTGGCAGTACGCGCATGACTTTGTTATCTTTTACATGCACTTCAATGTGCGAACCCAAACCATCATGCGGTGCGATACTGGGGCGACGAGTCAGTTCCCAACTACGGGCTGAATAACGGAACGGTTTGTTGGTTAATGCGCCGACAGGACACAAATCAATGATATTGCCACTTAACTCGGAGTTAACCGACTTATCCACGTAAGCAGTAATTTCCGCATGTTCGCCACGGCCAACAAGACCAAGCTCCTGCATACCGCCAACTTCTTTTAAGAAACGGACGCAACGGGTGCATTGAATGCAACGTGTCATGTCGGTACTGATTAACGGGCCAATATTTTTATTTAAAACAACGCGTTTTTCTTCCGCATAACGCGAACCGCTAGCGCCATAAGCGACTGCAATATCCTGCAAATCGCATTCACCGCCTTGATCGCAAATTGGGCAATCTAATGGGTGATTAATCAGCAAAAATTCCATGACGCTTTTTTGCGCTTCAACAGCTGCTTTACTGCGCGTGAAAATCTTCATGCCGTCCGCCACTGGCGTCGCACAAGCTGGCAGTGGTTTATTAAACTTTTCAACCTGCACTAGGCACATGCGGCAGTTAGCGGCTACCGATAGTTTTTTGTGATAACAAAAACGCGGAATCGCAATGCCGACTTTATCAGCCGCATCGATAATTGTGCTGCCGTGTTCGACTTCTAGTGGCTTGCCGTCTATTTCAATATGTAACATACGTTATCTTCCATCCACCATGCTTTTACCATGGGTTATGTAATACTCAAATTCAGGTCTGAAGTGTTTAATAAAGCTCAATACAGGGGTCGCAGCAGCATCACCCAACGCACAAATCGTACGGCCAGAAATATTATTGCTCACATCCGTTAACAAATCCAAATCTTCCATTTTGCCTTTGCCATCAACGATTCGACTGATAACGCGATACACCCAGCCAGTACCTTCGCGGCAAGGTGTGCATTGGCCGCAACTTTCCTCATAAAAGAAATAAGATAAACGCTTAAGCGTTTTTACCATGCAAGTCGTGTCATCCATCACAATCATCGACCCTGCGCCCAAGCTAGATCCTGCCTTGCTTAATCCGTCGTAATCCATGGTTGCGTTTTGAACCATTTCTGCTGTCATCACTGCTGTGGATGGACCACCTGGAATCACCGCTTTTAATTGACGACCTTTCCAAATACCGCCAGCCAATGCCAATAAATCAGCAAATGGCATCCCCATTTTCACTTCATAATTGCCCGGCTTTTCCACATGCCCAGAAATTGAAAATAATTTTGTACCGCCAGAATTAGGCACACCTAAATCGGCAAATGCTTGGCCTCCATGCTGCAAAATCCAAGGAATACTGGTATAACTTTCTGTGTTATTGACATTGGTCGGCTTGCCGAATACACCATAACTGGCTGGAAATGGTGGCTTAAAGCGCGGTTGGCCTTTTTTACCTTCAATAGATTCGATCAATGCGGTTTCTTCACCGCAAATGTAAGCCCCATATCCATGCACAGCGTACAAATCAAAACTAAAGTTGCTGCCAAAGAGATTTTCGCCTAAATAGCCCGCAGCTTTGGCTTCATGCAGCGCCGCTTCAAAAATATCGTAATCTTGCCAGATTTCGCCATGGATATAGTTATACCCAACGCGCGCACCCAATGTATATGCGGCAATCGCCATACCCTCAATCAACTGGTGCGGATTGTAACGAATAATGTCGCGGTCTTTAAATGTTCCTGGCTCACCTTCATCGGTATTACAAACCAGGTATTTGGTGCCGTCGTAATAACGTGGCATAAAACTCCACTTAAGCCCTGTGGGGAAACCTGCACCACCACGACCACGTAAATTAGAGGTTTTAATTTGCGTAATAATATCGGTTGCTTTTACTTTTTCAGTAACGATTCTTTTAAGTTGAGCATAACCGCCAAGCTTGATGTAAGTTTCCAGTGAAGCTGGATTTTCTTCATTTAATGAGCGTAAAGTGAGTAAGGTCTGACCTTTTAAATCAGTCATCACAGGTTTTTTCGCTGTTGTATTTACGCTAGTTTTCGCACCAGTTACCACTACTTTAGCTCCTCTAAAATAGCATCTACTTTATCTACGGTTAAAAACTCATGCATCGTATGATTATTCACTATCAACAAAGGCGCACCGCCGCAAGCTCCCATGCACTCGCCCTCTTTCAAACAAAATTTTCCGTCTGGCGTCACTTCATTAAAGCCGACACCCAGTTTATTTTGCAGATGCGTCACAATGGCATCAGAATCGCGCAACATGCATGAAATATTGGTACAAATACTGATTTTGTATTTTCCAACGGGCTCTAAATCGTACATATTATAAAAAGTGGCTACTTCCATGACCGCGATTTCAGGAATACGCAAATATTCAGCCACCTCAGTCATGCTTTCTTTTGATAACCAACCACGCTCCGTTTGCACGATACGCAGCGCACTCATTACCGCTGCCTGACGTTTATCAGCAGGATATTTGGTGAGTTCGTAATCTATTTTTTCGATGGATTCTTTACTTAACATAAGCTATCTGCCAGATTTTTATCTGTCGATCTCTCCAAAAACAATATCTTGCGTGCCAATAATAGCCACCAGATCTGCAATCATATGACCTCTTGTCATTTCATCTAATGCTGCAAGATGTGGATAACCTGGCGCACGAATTTTCAAACGGTAAGGTTTATTCGCCCCATCAGAAACCATGTAAATACCAAACTCACCTTTTGGATGTTCTACTGCCGCATACGCCTCACCTGCTGGCACATGGAAGCCTTCTGTAAACAATTTAAAGTGGTGAATCATGTCTTCCATATTGGTTTTCATGCCTTCACGATCTGGGGGTGCCACTTTGTTATCGGTGGTAATCACAGGGCCAGGATTCGCACGCAGCCAGTTAATACATTGCTTGATAATGTTATTCGATTGCCTGAACTCTTCCATACGCACCAAATAACGATCATAACAATCGCCATTAACACCTACTGGAATATCAAAATCTAAATTTGCATAGACTTCATAAGGCTGTTTTTTACGCAAGTCCCACTCAATACCAGAGCCGCGCAGCATAGGACCGGTAAAGCCTAGCGCTAAAGCACGTTCTGGCGAAACCACACCAACACCAACTGTACGCTGCTTCCAGATACGGTTATCGGTTAATAGCGTCTCATATTCATCGATATAAGTCGGGAAGCGATTCGTAAAATCTTCAATGAAATCTAAAAATGAACCTTGGCGGTTTTCATTCAGTTTATTAATCTCTTTTGCACTGCGGAATTTAGTAGTTTCATGCTGCGGCATTTGATTCGGCAAATCACGATATACACCGCCTGGGCGATAATACGTCGCATGCATACGTGCACCGGAAACTGCTTCATAACAGTCGAATAAATCTTCACGCTCACGAAATGCATATAAAAACACCGTCATCGCACCAACGTCCAGTGCATGCGCGCCTAGCCACAGCAGATGATTTAAAACGCGGGTAATCTCATCGAACATCACACGGATATATTGCGCACGAATCGGCACTTCAATACCCATCATTTTTTCAATCGCCATCACGTAGGCATGCTCATTGGCCATCATTGATACATAATCCAGCCTATCCATATAGGGAATCGACTGCAGATAGGTACGATTTTCGGCTAACTTTTCAGTCGCGCGATGTAATAAACCAATGTGCGGATCGGCACGCTGAATGACTTCGCCATCCAACTCTAATACTAAGCGCAAAACACCATGTGCCGCAGGATGCTGCGGTCCAAAGTTCATGGTGTAATTTCTAATTTCAGCCATTACTTATGCATCCCTTCATCGCGAATGATACGCGGCACATTGTTACGCATCTCAATAGAAACTGGCTGATAAATGACACGCTGCTGCTCAGGATCGTAACGCATCTCCACATTACCAATCATAGGGAAATCTTTACGGAATGGATGTCCTACGAATCCGTAATCGGTCAAAAGTCTACGTAAATCTGGGTGGTTTTCAAACATTAAGCCATATAAGTCAAAAGCTTCACGCTCGAACCAATTTGCAACAGGCCAAACATCAACCAGCGTGGGCAGCACGGGGAAGTCATCATCCTGCGCAAACACGCGCAAACGTACTCGCTGGTTCAGACTAATGGACAACAAATGTAATACAACTGCATAACGCTTGCCAGCCCATTGCACATCAGCATAGTCTTCAATCGCATACTGACTATAATCTACGCCACACAAATCGATTAACTGCTCAAATTTAAGCTCACCGTGGTCGCGCAATTTATTACACACCGCCAGATAGTCATCCGCATTACATTCAATCGTAACTTCATTTAGGGCAACGGTTAATTGCGTTACGAGTCCACTTAAAGCAAGTTTTAGTTGAGCCGATAATTGATCGAGTTTGGTAGACATGATGTTTTATTCTTAAGATTACCTAGTGATTACGCTTACCTAGCAATTGTATTCGTACGTCTGATTTTTTTCTGTAACTGGATAATACCGTACAGCAAGGCTTCAGCCGTTGGTGGGCATCCTGGTACATAAACATCTACTGGCACGATACGATCACAACCTCGAACAACCGCATAAGAATAGTGATAATAACCGCCGCCATTTGCACACGAACCCATGGAAATCACCCAGCGCGGCTCAGCCATTTGGTCATATACTTTACGTAAGGCTGGCGCCATTTTATTCACTAAAGTACCCGCAACAATCATCACATCCGATTGCCTTGGACTAGGACGAAACACAATACCGAATCGATCCAAATCATAGCGCGAAGCGCCAGCATGCATCATTTCAACCGCGCAACACGCCAAACCAAACGTCATCGGCCACAATGAACCAGTACGCGTATAGTTAATCACCGTATCCAGCGTAGTGGTGACAAAACCTTTTTCTAAAACACCCTCAATACTCATGACTGAATCAATCCCATTGACTTAATCCCACTCAAGGGCGCCTTTCATCCACTCATACACAAAGCCGACGACCAGCACTAATAAGAACAGCATCATGGCTAAAAAACCAGCTAAGCCAATTTCTTGCAATACAACTGCCCAAGGAAATAAAAATGCAATTTCCAGATCGAACAGAATAAACAGAATGGCCACCAGGTAATAACGCACATCAAATTTCATGCGCGCATCTTCAAAAGCTTCAAACCCGCACTCGTAAGGCGAATTCTTTTCACTATCTGGCTTATGGGGAGAAACGATTTTACCGAGGACAAGTGGCCCAAGCCCTACAGCAAGGCCCACTAAGATAAACAACAAGATTGGAAAGTAATTTTCCAGCACAGAAACTTCCTAACAAGGTTTTACTACAGATCTTTGAATGTTTCGCTTTTGGCTTAACAATCAAAACAATTCACTACTTTTTTAGAACAGCATTTTGTTTATTATTTTAATACTATTTATTTTTAAGACTTATTAACTTGATACCTTATTGGTGCCGACGGAGAGACTCGAACTCTCACGACTTTCGTCACTACCCCCTCAAGATAGCGTGTCTACCAATTCCACCACGACGGCAATTATTCAAGGATTTATTATTAATTTAAAAACAATCCTGAAATTTAATTTGGCACATCCTTAGCAGTATTACCTGAAGCTGCATCATCAGCTTTAGATCCACTTGCACTTGGTGTTGATTCCTGCAATTTAGCTGCATCAGGCTTTGCAGCATCTGAATTAATGACGGATGCATTTGAAGGCACTTTAATCACACTACTATTGCTTCCTGCGCGATGGCTCGCCATATAGGCAAGCGTCATACTTGTACTGAAAAAAATAATCACGAAAAGCGCTGTTAATTTACTTAAAACATTAGATGAGCCGCTCACCCCAAACAGACTGCCGGATGCGCCACTACCAAATGCTGCACCCATATCAGCACCTTTACCGTGCTGCAACAATACCAAGCCGATAACGCCTGCTGCTGCTAAAACATGTACAACTGTAATCAAATTTTCCATCAAACAAATTCCAAAAAGTGGCTTGCATTAAAGCAGGCGTATTCACCTGCAACCAACTGTTATTTTAAGATACGTTTATTATGATCTTTATGCCTTGCAAGTTTTAAGTTGCCAATTCAGCCGCGATGCATATTTTTTCAAACGCCTGCGACTCAAGCGAGCATTTACCAACCAGCCCGCCATCAATATTCTGTACAGCGAATAATTGTACCGCATTTTGCGGGTTTACGCTTCCCCCATAGAGGATTTTTAAGCGGCTTGCCGCATCTTTATCCAGACTTGCAATCTTATGATGAATAAATTTATGCATGGCTTTTGCCTGCTCAGGCGTGGCTGCCAGCCCTGTACCAATCGCCCAAATCGGCTCGTACGAGATAATACTGTCGGCAAAGATAGCCGCGCTATGCAGCTTAATGATGGTATCAAGCTGCTTGCCGACGACCAGTTCCATCACACCAGCTTCGCGCTCGATCAATGTTTCACCCACACATAAAATGGGCGTTAAACCATGCTGTTTTGCCTGCAAAAACTTTTGCGCTATATTTTCATCGGATTCGCAATAGGCGGTTGCCCGCTCTGAATGCCCAATAATCACATACTGGCAGCCAAAATCTTTTAACATGGCTGCACTTACCTCTCCGGTAAACGCGCCTTCTGCATTTTTAGCAAGATTTTGTGCGCCCCAGGCGATATTGGTATGCTGTAACAGACTTTGCAATTGTGCAAGATAAGGATAAGGCGCACAAACAACCACTTGCGACTGCTTTAAATCGGAAAGCAGCGCAACATAATCTGCCAACAAAGCTTGATTCTGCTTGAGATTGCCGTGCATTTTCCAATTGGCAACAACTATTTTTTTGACAAGCATTGGTTTTTTTGCGAGAGATTGTGGTGCAAATTGACTCATAAAATGCCTTAAGAATTGCCGCGAATTCTACGCGTGCAAGCTAGTATGGTCAACGCTAAGTTAATGCTTTTATTCAGCTAAATTAGGCCAGTCAGCCTTATAATGTTCATTAGCTACATAAATTATTTAAATCTAAACGTATACAAAGCATCCACCGCGCTTTCTGTACCGGCTTCCGCTTGCAAGGCCCAGCGCGGGGTAATATTAAAAGTCAGTCTGGCGACATCCAATAAACCACTCACGCTTTTTTCGTAGCTGAGGTACAACTGAGAGGACAGTCGCTTGCCAAAAGTCAACGATGCGCTTTCAGCATCAGACCCAGAAAAACCAAACTCATCCAGCCCTGCCGCACGCGCCAGCTTTGTCTGTAATGGCATAGAGTCACCGTTTGACAACATCACACCTGCAGCTAACGAAAGCATGGCAAAATCATTTTTACCTGCTTGCTCTGTACCGTGACCCAGTAATAGCCAAGACAACTTTTCGGTATCCGGTACATTTGGCTCCGATACCAATTGGACTCTAGGATTTAATCCACTACCGGTGATTTCCACCCCTGCGTTCACGGTTTGCACGCTGGAGGATGTGGTTTGGCTGAAATTACTTCCCGTGATTTCACCTGTGTTATTGACTGCTTCTGCATTCGTTGTGATCAAACTGGCACTATCACTGACCGCATTGCGCATTGCCCGTATGCTCAAGCCCGGATTATCTAAAGGACCACTAAAGCTGATCACACCACGTGTGATATTCAGAATCTGGCCATAAGCCATATAAGTGCCTTTCTGAACCCTGATACTACCTTCAGCGTGTGGATGATATTGCGTTAAGCCTAGCAAGGTAACAGCGCCGGAAAGCTGTGCATCCAATCCGCGTCCGTGCAATTTAAAATCATCCCCCAAATCAATCCGCAAACCACTCAATAACACTTTCACTGCCGACTCTGTTGTATCAACCTGTCCAAGCACCACCACATCATCAGCAAGCGTCGGCACACTGTCATCCGGTAACGCGAGCAAGCCTTTTGCCACTTTAAAGTCACCGGAGATTGAAAACAAACCCTCAAGCAATGTCGTTTTACCTGTGCCGTCTAATATTAACAACCTATCTGGCCCAGAAATAACCGTAAATTGTTCGGCAACCCAATCCAGTGCTATTTTAGGCTGCTTGTTTTCCATTTGCAGCGTGCCAGTTGTACGTAAATATCCCGCCCCGCCTTTTAAAGCAGCCTGCGTAATACGCAATTCATCATTTTCAAATACTGCATCCAAAGTGCCGTCTGTCAGCGACACCCCTTGTGACGGCAGAGTAAACTGCATATTTTTGCCAATAGCACTGCCGCGTAAATTCGGTTTTTGCACAGTGCCATCCGCGTTTACGGTTAAGCTCAAAACGCCGTCCAAACTGGCATCTGCCAACGAAGCCGACACTGGCAGCCAAGCCAGCGTATTGAGTTGGGCAGCGCCAGATAGTGTAAGCGGCGCATTCGCCATCAGCGCAAAGCCTGATTCAACTTTTGTCAGCATCGTGCTGGCCTGCGCATCAACATAACCTAACTGCTGCCCTTTAAGCTGCATGACAAAGTCGGCTTTATTGTTATTCAACTTCAGTTCTGCTTTAGCATTTTGTAAACCTAGCGGCTTTGCAACACCATTGGTAATAACGCTCAAATCACCCGATTCCAGATTGAAAATAGCACTGCCATTAACCGCCTCTACCGCATGAACATCCCATTTGGCAGAAAAAACAGGATTGCCTTGTAAGTGTGCTGGCAGTTGAAACAAACTTGGCGGAATATCATCCAGTGCAAGGTTACTTAGATTGCCTTTACTGATAAAACCTTTGCTGCCAGCATTCAGTGTATCAATCACAGCGCGGCCTTTTGCTAATTGCAAAGTAGCGTTTTCTAAAGCAATGTCTTGGCTGGTAAGGCTTAGTTTTGCCGGTGCTTGAAGAGTAATTGGCGTTTCGCCCTTTAAACTCAGCGTTTGAATGAGCCCTTGCCATTGTCCAGCATCCAAACCGCCTGCCAACGTAGCTTCGAACTGCAACCGATTGTTCGCATCCAACGTGGATGGCTGTGTTTCAAGTGCTTGAATTTTCATCTGATGTTGCGCACGCGTACCCTGCAAAGTAAAGCTGGCATTTAATACTGAATTTTGCGCCACTTTTAGGCCTGTCGCATTGAGTGTTGCATCTGCACTTCCCTGCGCACCAGCCAACAGCGTGGCTTTTCCATCCAGCTTATCTAGTTTTATATTGTTAGGTAACTTGAGTTTTTGTGCCGACAAATCAACACTTAATGCCAGACTTTCAAAAACACCGGCAAGCGTGCCATTAATATGCGCTTCGCCCGAAAATTG
>Ga0160177_107717_pt1 | contig 41672 bp, 41 predicted proteins | sample met4stb_FD_108563 | JGI IMG/M metagenome (GOLD analysis project Ga0160177, IMG submission 108563) | Synthetic bacterial communities of pure cultures from sediment of Lake Washington, USA, under low oxygen conditions - MT... | ecosystem: Engineered > Modeled > Simulated communities (microbial... >...
AGGCACGAAGAGCACGAAGTTTTCAATACATTGAATAAAAGCAATTATTTTTCTTCGTGTACTTCGTGCCTTCGTGGTGAATAATGCTTTTACCCGTTTTTTGATGATACTTTCACAGTCTCTCTAGCTTGGGAATGCCGTATTGGAAGCTCCAGCTTCCCGAGACACTGAAAGCTGGAGCTTTCGAGACTTGGGTTCCCAAGCTGGAGCTTGGGGAACCAGCGCAACATGAAAAATTCACCACGAATACGCGAAGAAATAAAACTTCGTGTCCTTCGTGCCTTCGTGGTGATCGCTTTTAAATAGACAGAGCAATAATCAGTGGATAAAAGAATGAAAGGTGTATTGAATTTGGTTTCGGTCGGGCCGGGATTTAGCGATTTGATCGTTCCGCGCGCCGAAGCGGCATTGCGGGACAGCGATGTGATCGTGGCTTATGACCTGTATTTGCGCTGGATTGAACCGTGGATAACCGGCAAGGAAATCCACACGCCGCCGCTGACTCAGGAACGCGAGCGCGCTTTATTGGCGATAGAAAAAGCCCGTAGCGGCGCTAAAGTCGCGCTGATTTCCAGCGGCGACATCGGCATTTATGCGATGGCGGCGCTGGCTTTCGATGAAATGCGCGAAGATGACGACTATGCCGTCAACGTGATACCCGGCATCACTTCCGCCAATGCCTGCGCCTCGTTATTAGGCTCGCCGTTGTCGCACGACTTTGCCACGCTAAGCCTGTCTGACCTGTTGTGCCCTTGGAACTGGATAGAGCAGCGCGGACGGCACATCGCCCAGGCTGATCTCGCCTGCGTTTTGTACAACGTGCAAAGCGCCGGTCGCCAGGAAGGCGTGTACCGCATCCTCAACATCATGCTGGAGTCGAAATCGCCGAAGACGCTATGCGGCGTAATCCATAACGCTTATCGGCCCGGCCAGAAAGTCAGCATTCACCACTTGGAAGACTTGCTGTCTTTGCAGTTCGATATGCTGACCACCATCGTGATCGGCAACCGTTTTACCCAGCGCAAGCGCGGCTTTATTTTTACGCCGCGCGGCTACAATAACTGGGATTCGCCCGCCGAACAGCCTGTTACAAATGATCTGCCCGAGCATGCGTTATGGATTTTTTCCGGCACCAGCGACGGCAACGCCTTGGCTAATGAATTGGCACAGCAAGGCTATCCGGTCGTGGTATCCGCCGCGACGGAATACGGCGGCGAGGTTGCCTCCCAGCATTGCTCCGGCGTGTCGGTCTGGGCCGGGCATCAAGGCGTTGAGGCGCGAAAACAGGTGCTAAGCCAAAATCAGGCGCGGGTGATTGTCGATGCAACGCATCCTTACGCCAACCTGATCTCGGAACAATTGATGGGCTTGTCGAAAAGCCTGAATATCCCGTATCTGCGTTTTGAGCGTCCCAGTTCTTTTGCAGCAGATAGCAGCATCGAATGTAACTCCACAGAACAAGCGGCCGAACAGGCCATTGCCCTCGGTCGGCGCATTTTTCTGACCACCGGCTCCAAGGACTTGGCTGTCTTTCTACAAGCGCCGGGTGCCGCCGAACGCGAATGGTTTGTGCGGGTAACGCCCGAGCCTGAGTTCATCCAAAGGGCAATCGATCTGGGTGTGCCGCGCAGCCACATTTGCGCGATGCAAGGGCCGTTCTCTGAAGCTTTCAACACCGCCTTGTGGCGGGACTTGAAAATCGATTGCGTCATCACCAAGGATTCCGGCGATGCAGGCGGCTATCAAGCCAAAGTGGCGGCGACACAGACGCTGAACATCCCGTTGCTGGTGATCAAGCGCCCGAAACTTGAGTATCCGTTCGCCACCTCTACTTTCGATGCGGCATTGAGCCAATTGCAAGCGTGGCATGTAACCCCATAAACGAGTAAGTAGACGATTAAAAGCATTTTATTCACCACGAACGACTGCATGGACAGGAAATGATCCAGTCATTTCCCTGCATAACCCACATCCCTGTGGGTTATGCAGGAGGTAGAGCAACGCATGGAGCAGTTGCCGAGACACGAAGAACACGAAGTTTTATTACTTCATGTCTTCGTGGTGATAGCTTTTATCGACTCATTACTGATTTACCTGTTTTTAATGAGAAGTTTCCATGGAATATCAACACCTAATTCCGGTCACCATCGTTACCGGTTTTCTCGGTTCCGGTAAAACCACATTGCTGAGCAGCCTGATTAAAAGCAGGCAAACCCGACGCCTTGCGTTACTGATCAATGAATTCGGCGAAGTTTCCATTGACGGTGCGCTGATTAACGACAGCGTTGGCGGCGATCAGCATGTGCGGATTCATGATTTCCCTTACGGCCTGATTGCCTACGGCGATGACGAACACTTTATCCCGACCCTGCAAGCCATTGCAGGACGCCGAGCCAATGTCGATCATGTGCTGATAGAAACCTCCGGGCTGGCGTTGCCCACAGCGGTCATGGAACTGCTGCAAACACCTGAGTTGGCCAAGGATTTTATCCTCGATGCCACGCTGGCCGTGGTGGATACGCCATTGCTGCTGTCCGACCAGTTTGATCGTGACTTGAGCGCCGACAGTCCGCATGCTGCCGTCGCCGATTCAGTCGCAACCCTGTTTGAACAGCAACTCGAATATGCCGATGTCGTGGTGTTGAACAAAATCGATGCGCTGGATGAGGATGCCTTGCTGCTCGCGGAACAGCGCGTTCGCGACCGTGCGCCGAACGTGCGCTTCCTCGAACTTGCCTACAACGCCCAGCTGGATATCCGGCTGGCTCTTGGCCTGCGCTTGCACCAGCCGACTTTTACCGCCCACAACCACCGGTTTACGCCGCTACCCGGTTCCGGTACGCCAACCTTGGATAGTCATGCAAGACTGAACGGTCACGCCCATTCCGGATTGGCAGGCCACAGTCACGGACTGACGACGCACAAACATTTTCATGATCAGGATCCGGGATGGCTGTCGTTCGTACTGCGCAGCCATGAACCGCAGCAACCGGAAACACTGAAACAGGCATTAATCGAAGTGGCTAAAGCGGAACCGTTGTTGCGTAGCAAAGGCTTTATACGGCTTGTTGACCCGAATCAATCCGTTCTGGTTCAGGCGGTACGCACACGGGTGGCGATAAGCACGGATACAATCAAACAATCCTCAAAGGAATCGGAACTGGTTTTTATCGGTTACCACCTGAACCGTAACAAAGTAGTGGCGCTGTTATCCCAATTGACGGGAACTGTCTGGAAATGAACATCACAACCAAAGAACCCATAGATAAACGCTTTATTGTGGGCGCGAATTTATTCGCGCCTGCGGTAACGCGAATAAATTCGCGCCCACCTAAATGCCCCGCCCTATTCATCACCGCGCCCGGCTCCAATCACGGCAAGACCACCATCACTGCCGCACTTGCCCGTTATCATGTCGAACAAGGCCGTAAAGTCCGGGTGTTCAAGAGCGGCCCCGACTTTCTCGATCCGATGATACTCGAACGCGCCTGCGGCCTGCCGGTGTACCAGCTCGATCTGTGGATGATGGGCGAGACTGAATGTCGGCGATTGTTACATGAAGCCGCGCTGGAAGCCGATTTAATACTGATTGAGGGCGTCATGGGCTTGTTCGATGGCGAGCCTTGCAGCGCCGATGTGGCCGAATTATTCTCGGTGCCGGTGATGGCGGTGATTGATGCGACCGGTGCCGCCCAAACGCTGGGAGCACTTGCCTATGGGCTTGCCAACTATCGGCCTGGACTCAAATTCTCCGGTGTTTTAGCCAATAATATCGCCAGCCCGCGGCATAACGAAATGATCATGCAAGGCATGCCACCGGATCTATGCTACTTCGGCGGGATACCCCGCGATAGTCAGTTTGTATTGCCGGAGCGACATCTGGGTCTGGTTCAGGCGGAAGAAGTGCTTGATCTCGAATCACGAATGTCGGCCGCCGCAACGGCAATTGCCGCGACCGGGCTGGCGAATTTGCCGGAGTCTGTGGAATTTACAGCGCCAGAACAGGAAACGCCGCCTCAACTGTTATCGGGTATCCGCATCGGTATTGCCCGAGATACCGCGTTTTCATTTATTTACGCAGCCAATCTGGATGTGCTGCGGACGATGGGAGCCACACTGATTTTCTTTTCGCCGCTTGCAGATAAAGCGCTGCCCGATGTTGACAGCATTTATCTGCCGGGCGGTTATCCCGAACTGCATTTACAAACGCTACAGGATAATCGGGCGATGAAAGCAGCATTGCAAACGCATTTCCAGCACGGCAAACCCATTTACGCCGAATGCGGCGGCATGCTGTATTTGCTGGAATCGATCATCGATAAAGCCGGGAATCGCGGTGAGATGGTTGGCCTATTGCCGGGACACGCCATCATGCAAAACCGGCTGAAAGGTTTGGGTTTTCAATCGGCGCCTATGGCGGGTGGCGTATTGCGCAGCCATACTTTTCACCACTCCCTTATCGAAACACCGCTGGTCCCTATTGCCTTTGGCGAGCGTGTGCATAACACTTCAGCAGGGGAAGCCATTTATCAGCTAAACCGGCTGACTGCCAGTTACCTGCACTGTTATTTTGCGTCAAATCCCGCTGCCGCCGCACAATTGTTTTTACCTTAACGGAAACAGAACGACATATCTACCCAGTTTAAAACTCTTCCCAACCGCCACTGTCAGTAGATTACGGATCCAGTTTGACCATATGTCCCACGGGATTATGATCGGTTTCCTTCGCAACCGGTGCTGTAGCAAACGAATTGTCCGCACCACGGCTATCACCATCCATTTTAAAGTGCGTTACCGTGACCGTCAGCTGCTGCGTTTGTTCTTCCAACGATGCTGCGGCGGCTGTGGCTTGTTCTACCAAGGCGGCATTTTGCTGGGTTACATCATCCATCTGGCAAATGGCCAGATTCACTTGCTCAATACCGGCGGTTTGCTCTGCGGATGCCGCGCTGATCTCGGACATGATGGCCGTAACGCCACGGATAGAATTAACAATATCTTCCATGGTGTTGCCGGCTTGGGTGACCAGTTTGCTGCCGTCCTCTACCTTCTCAACCGAATCACCGATCAGGTTCTTGATTTCCCCGGCAGCGGAGGCGGCGCGTTGCGCGAGACTGCGCACTTCTCCAGCCACCACAGCAAAACCTCGCCCCTGTTCTCCGGCACGCGCCGCTTCTACGGCGGCATTGAGCGCGAGTATGTTGGTCTGGAAAGCAATACTGTCTATCACGGTAATAATCTCGACAACCTTGCGCGAGGATTCATTGATCGCTTCCATCATTTTTACAACTTGACCAATCACTGTGACGCCTTTACCTGCGGTATTCGATGCACTAACGGCAAGCTCGCTGGCATGTTTGGCGTTATCGCTATTCTGATGCACTGTTAAGGTCAGTTTTTGCATGCTGGCGGTGGTTTGCTCCAAACTGTTTGCCTGCACTTCGGTGCGATGCGACAAAGACATGTTGCCGTGTGCAATTTCTTTAGCGGCCGTGTGGATTGATTCGGCAACATCCTTGATTTGACCGATAGTATTGTTGAGGTCATCCACCGTGGAATTGGCATCCTCCTTAAGTTGTCCGAAGGTGCCTGAATAATGATTAACAATCTTTTCAGTCAAATCGCCGTGGGATAAGGCATTGAATACCCGTACCGTTTCATTGAGTCCGCTTTCGCTGGTTTGCATCAGTTGATTGATCGATTCGCTCAGCTCACGATAAAAGCCTGTCTTGCCTTGCATGACAATGCGCTGGGTAAAATCCCCCATAACCGCTGCAACCAAGATAACGGCCACTTCTTTTTCCACCATGACCTCGGAGGTGCGATCCAGCCATTCGGCTACCGAACCCATGCGCTTGTCTTTGGTGTTAATTACCGGACTGGCAGTGACCATCATATAACGTTCGCCCCAGTTAATACTGATGGGACTCAAGCAGCCGGTTGCATCGCTAAGCAATTGCGCCTGATGCGAGGGAATCTTGTGAAAGCTATCAATATTGGTGCCTACCAGATTATCAACGGAGAAATTGGGCAACAGTTTACGGATATCGGCTTGGGCTTCGTCAAACATATTGATCACCGATTTATTCGCGTAAATAATGTTACGGTCGGAATCCGCTATCATCACGCCGGTGCTGACGTTGTCCAATGCAATCTTAATGCGCAAATGTTCATCGGCAATCCGTTGAGCTTCCGCGACATCGAAACCCAGCTTGATCTGCATCGCTTTGAGAGCCGCCAGCACCCTGCCGATCTCATCCATGGCTTTGATTTCAATAACGTTAGTGTAATTGCCCTGGGCAATTTGACCGAAATGGCTAATGGTGGCATTAAGCGGACGCACGATGGAACGCAATAAAGAAAAACTCAACCACAGAGCCAGTAAAATACCCGAAGCGATCAAGACGCTAGCTATTTCGCGGGTGCTGTAATAACGCGACTGACTGGCATCGGATTCCTGTTTGGCAATACCGACCTGCAATTGCAAGAGCTTTTGAATACCCTCCCCGACCGGTTCGTAAAGGGGATTAACCTTGCCCTCGATAATCTTGCGGGCAAGCCCGGCATCATTGCTGCGCAATGCTGAAATAGCCGGTTGCAGGCCTTCCATGACAAAGCGGTTTTTGTCATCCGCAACTTTATCCGCCAGCATTTTTTCATCCGGACCCAGCGAGTTTTCAATGTACGCCTCCCAGATCCTGGTGATGATTGCGATATTTTGTTCCACTTCGGCAAGATTCTTTTGAACCAACTCGGGCGTAGGGTTGAACAAGCTGGCGGTAATCCGCAACTGATTGGTAAGCAGCAGTTTCTGAACCTGGAAAATCTGGTTCGAAGGCAGCATGCGATTGGTATGAACAGTGCGCAAACCGTCGCTGGCCTTACTCATGCCGAAAAGTCCCATACCGCCGATAATGAGCAGCAGGGCTGACATGATAGCGATAACCATCAATAAACGGGCTTTGATGCTGATGTTTTCTAAGGACGGAAATCGCCCTGTCAGCGTTTTTTTTGTGATTTTTCCATCATGGATTTTTAAATGACCCGCCTTGCCTTCGCGAAATTTTTGATAGGCATTGATGGCCTCTGCAACCTGATTTTGGCTGGGTTTGCTGCGTACCGACATATAGCCGACCAACTTGTCATTTTCATAATAAGGGGTAACATTTGCCAATACCCAATAAAAATCGCCGTTTTTGCAGCGATTCTTGACCACCCCGGTCCATGGGCGACCTGCTTTTATCGACTTCCAAAAATCCTCGAAAATTTCTGCCGGCATGTCCGGATGACGGATTATATTGTGCGATGCGCCAATCAACTCTTCCCTGGTAAACCCGCAAATTCGGACAAAATCCTCATTAGCATAGGTGATCATCCCTTTTAGATCGGCTTTGGTAACAATGGAATCCGTCTCTGTAAGAGCATGTTCAACATTGGTGATCGGCATGTTAATTTTCATGGGGATGTTGTTTTTCTTGGAAATGACACAAATAATTTAAAAATTTTGCAATGAGGCGCACCGCGCACATCGTTATACACAACTTCGCCCCAGAACGTCATATCGGCATCCTTGCCAAAATGACGGCGTTCCGCAGGCACTTGTTTATAAAGGTGAGCACACCGGCGTGGGAACGATGAAAGCCGCAACCGGATTAACGATTATCCACGGTAAAGAATGCCATAACCTGTTGCAGCTGCATGGCTTGACCGCTCAGTTATTCCGCTGTGGCGGCAAGCTGTTCGGAACCCGATGCATTTTGCTGTGCGGCTTTATCCAGTTGACCGACCGCATCGCTGATCTGGCCGATGCCTTGGGCCTGCTCTTCTGAAGACGCGGTAATCTCTTCGACCAAGTCCGCCGTTTTCTGGATATTAGGCACCATTTTTTCCAGCAGGATGCCGGCGTCTTCGGCAATCTTGACACTGTTTTTTTGCCAGGCTATTGATTTCTTGCGCCGTTACCCGGCTGTTTTCCGCCAATTTTCTTACCTCTGCGGCAACCACGGTAAAGCCTTTGCCGTGTTCGCCTGCCCGCGCCGCTTCAATCGCAGCATTGAGCGACAACAGATTGGTTTTATAGGCAATATCTTCAATCAAACCGATTTTATCGGCGATTTCTTTCATCGCTTCCACCGTGCGCCTCACGGCTTCCCCGCCATTGGTAGCTTCTTCCGCAGCCGTGGTAGCCATGCTGTTGGTTATTTTGGCGTTATCGGCATTTTGTTTGACCGATGCACTCAACTCTTCGATGGACGCCGTGGTTTGCTCGACGCCTGAAGCCTGTTCGGTAGCGCTTTGGCTGATGGATTGGGCGGTTGCGCTGATTTCCTGCGAGGCGCTGCCCAAGGCATCGGAATTGGTGCGCACTTGCTGAACAACGCTGCTGAGCTGATCGCGCATGGTTTGCAGCGCATTGGCCAGGACGCCTATTTCGTCTTTCTGGTCAATATCGATCTGCGCCGTAAGGTCCCCTTCCGATAACGACTCGGCAAACTTAACGCCCAATATAATCGGCTTGGTGATCATTGAAGCTAAAAACAACGCAATGATAACGCCCAGCACTATCGCAAGAATGATAGTGCCGATAATGATTTTATTGGCTTCGCTGACCAATTGTTCGGCTTCGGTACGCGCCGCGCCTAACTGGGCGTAACCGGCGCCCTCGGCATCCTGTGCCTGCTTGATAACATTACTGCCCAAACTCGCCATATCCGCCAAAATAGCCTTCAGTTTATTGTCGTTTTCTATCCAACTTTTGGCTGACTCGGTGTAATTTCGCGTTCCGTTGCGCGCTTCTGTAATCAATTTTATTTCATCGTCTTTCACGACAATTTTTTGCAGATCGTCATATAAGCCCATTAACTCCGGCAATAAAACCTCCATTTTTTTTCCAGGCACTGCGATCTTTGTAATTAACTTCTTCCTTTTCAGCGCGCATGATTTGCATCGCTTTAATGTAGATGTTGGTCGTGATGATATAGCGTTGGACAAACTGATCAAGCTCCTGAGCACTTAAACCTTTTTTCATCGCCTCGCTATAATTACTGACCTGCTTTTTAAGCATGATATCGGCCGCATTCGCTACGGAATTGCCGTTTTCCACCATCTCGGCAACGGATTGCTTGTTCGCCTTCAAGGCCGCAACGCCCGCCCGGTATTTATCGGCGTACTGCGCTGTTCCTTCTCTTGCTGTTTTCGATTGCGCCAACAACTCAGTGTTCTTGTATTGCTTGGCCACTGCGTCCACTTTGTCCAGATAGCTCATCAGTTCTTTGACGTTCTGTTCGGCGCGCTGGTGGACTTCGTCTTTCTCCTGCAACAGGTAATTTTTTTCTTCCATAATGGTCGACAGCGCCATGCGCTCAACCCCGGTTGCGTATTCAACCGCTTTGCCGTTGTTGTCGGTAATTCCGAACAGCGAGCCTGACACTTTGCCGATATACAGCTTTGACAGCAGGCCAAAGCCGCAGGTAATCAATACCAACAGCAAGGCTCCGGTTAATATCTTGGTTTTTATGCTTAAGTCTTTTACGTTCATAAATAATGAATCCTTGGGGGTTAATCAGTTTAGTGCCGAGAAACTGGCTTCTTTGCTTGCATTGCCGCTTTCGTAGTCGGCAACTTGTTTGAGCTGAGATAATTCTTTTATCGAAAGTACGCGGTTGATATTCAACAAGATAATGAACTCGTCACCCACTCGTCCCATCGACTGAATAAAATCTGTCCGAATATCAGCGCCAAAATCAGGCGGCGGCATGATATTCGCTTCGGGAATTTCCAGAATTTCATCAACGGCATCGACCAACATTCCCAGTAACTGGGCATCCTCTTTGTATTCAACCTGCACCAGTACAATACAACTGCGTTTGGTTATTTCGCTACTTTGCCGACCCAGGCGTGCCGACAAATCGATGACCGACACGACATTACCGCGCAGATTGATAACGCCGCGTATATAGTCCGGCGTCATCGGCACGTCGGTAATCGTGTTGATTTCGATGATTTCTTTGACATCCAGAATACTGATAGCCAGGTTCTCGTTGCCTGCCTGAAAAGTAAGATACTGGCGTAGTTGGTCCTGAGCCATTAACTCGGTTTTGTTTTCTTGCTTATGTATTAATTGGTTCATGGTTCATTCTGCCTGTCAAAATCGTTCAAAATCATGCTCATTAAATTCAGGTTTATTCCCTGCTGTCTTGCCGATCGGCGCAGGCTTAGGCGTTACCGGAGAAGGCCCGACCGAAGTAAAATAAGGGGCTGTTTTTTTGTTTGCAAGCATCTGCCGGGTAGACTGAGCTGGTTGAACTCTAGCGGTGCGGCCCTGATTTGCATCCACTTTAAAGAACGCCATAACCTGTTGCAATTGCATGGCTTGGCCGCTCAGTTCTTCGGCGGTGGCGGCAAGCTGTTCCGAACCTGATGCGTTTTGTTGTGCCGCTTTATCCAGTTGACCGACCGCATCGCTGATCTGGCCGATGCCTTGCGCCTGTTCTTCTGATGACGCGGTAATCTCTTCGACCAGGTCTGCTGTTTTCTGGATATTGGGCACCATTTGCTCCAAAAGATTGCCCGCATCTTCGGCGATCTTGACGCTGTTTTTAGCCAGGCTATTGATCTCTTGCGCGGTTATCCGGCTGTTTTCCGCCAGTTTTCTTACCTCTGCGGCAACCACGGTAAAGCCTTTGCCGTGTTCGCCGGCCAAGGCCGCTTCAATCGCCGCATTGAGCGATAACAGATTGGTTTTATAGGCAATATCTTCAATCAAACCGATTTTATCGGCGATTTCCTTCATCGCCTCCACCGTGCGCTTTACCGCTTGCCCGCCATTGGCGGCTTCTGCCGCTGCGGTCGTTGCCATGCCATTGGTCAGCTTGGCGTTATCTGCGTTTTGTTTGACCGATGCGTTCAACTCTTCGATAGAGGCCGTGGTTTGTTCAACACCGGAAGCCTGTTCGGTAGCGCTTTGACTGATGGCTTGAGCGGTTGCGCTGATTTCCTGTGAGGCGCTGCCCAAGGCATCGGAATTGGTGCGGACTTGCTGCACAACTCCGCTAAGTTGATCGCGCATGCCTGTCATTGCTTGAGCCAAGATAGCGATTTCATCGTTTTGATCAAGGTCAATGCGCGCAGTCAGATCGCCATTCGCTAAAGACGCTGCAAACTGTTGCATCGAAAATAGGGAACGAGAAATACCGCGTACCAGCATGAAACCGATAAACATTGACAGTAACAATCCCACCACCAGAAGCACTATCGAAATAAAACGACTGTCTTCATAACGAATTTGAGCGGCGTCATATTCCTGTTTAGCAACGTCCAGCTGTAACTGCGTCAACGCATCAATGCCTTCTCCGACCGGGACAAATAGTGGGCGCACAGCCTCCCTGATGGTTTTTTCTACAGCTTCTGTATTCCCAGTTCGGAGATATTCCAAGGCGGGCTTTAACCCTTCATTAACAAATCGCTTACGATCGGCTGCAAACTTGTCGGCCAGTTTCTTTTCATCCACGGTCAGATAGGTTGCCATGTACTCATCCCATATCTTGTTAATATCGAGAAGATTTTGGCTGATAAGTTCAATGTTTTTTGGAATTTCATCCGGAAATGCTAAAGAATTGGCAAGTGCGAGGCGATTAGCCAGCAATTTCACCTTGAGTACGGCCAGTTGCCCAACCGGAATGGTGCGATCGATATAAACGGTGCGCAAACCTTCATTGGTTTTTTTCATCCCGTCCAGGCCAAGTATCCCCATAGAAATGGCGAGCAAGGACATAAGACCCACAACCAGAATCAGGCGGGCTTTGATAGTCAGGTTATTTAGCATGGTGAAATTTCCATTGATGTTCTTGTTTTTAAATCGTTAATAGCCATAACGTACCTTTTTGACTTTAAACACTCGACGACAATGCCAAAGTGGGATTTACCTGCTTTTTCGCGTGTTGAATAAGTCCTTGCACATCAAGAATTAACGCGACATCTCCACTACCCAGCACAGTTGCGCCGCCTATGCCGTTAAGATTCTCAAACAGCTTGCCGAGCGGTTTGATCACGGTTTGATTTTCGCCGTGCAACTCATCCACGACAAAACCTGCTTTCGACTCGCCGAAACGCACGACGACGAGACTTTCCCGTTGCGTATGTGTGTGCTTTTTATTCTTGTGGAAAAAATCGCCCAAACGCAAATAGGGCAAAACTTGACCGCGCAAATTGACATAATGTTGGGTGTCGTCGATTTGCCATTCATCGCTGTTCATTTCGACGCATTCTTCGACCATGCTCAGCGGGATGATGTAGCGTTCTTTTTGCGCTTCCACCATAAACCCATCAATAATCGCCAGCGTTAGCGGCAGGTGTATCGTTACCGTGGTGCCTTGCCCCAATTCGCTATCAACGGAGACGCTGCCTCGCAATGCCTCGATATTGCGTTTGACCACGTCCATGCCGACGCCCCGGCCGGACAGGTTGCTGGCCTCTTCTTTAGTGCTTAAGCCGGGCTCAAAAATAAGGTGGTAAATCTCGCTCTTACTGAGCACTTGATCCTGTTTAACCAGCCCCTTAGCGACCGCTTTGGCGACGATTTTTTCCGGGTCCAGGCCTTTGCCGTCATCGCTGATCTGGATCACGATGCGCCCCGAGTCATGATAGGCATTAAGCTGTATGGTGCCTTTCTCAGGCTTGCCTGCCCGTAGTCGCTCTGCGGGTGTTTCGATGCCGTGATCGAGCGAATTGCGCACCAGATGGGTCAGCGGATCGTTGATTTTTTCGACCACGGTTTTATCCAGTTCGGATTCACCGCCGGTGATTTGCAATTGAATTTGCTTTCCCAATTCCTTGCTGACGTCATGCACCACTCTCTGGAAGCGCGTAAAGGTTTCGCCGATTTGCACCATGCGCAATTGCAATGCGGTGTCGCGTATGTCTTCGACCAGGTGACTCATGGTCGAAGCGACATCGTCGACATCGGATAAGCCGTGCTTATCCACCATCAGCCGCATCGCGGCGCCTGAAATGACCAGCTCACCGACCAGATTTATCAGATAACCCAGTTTGGCGGCATCGACCCGGATGTAATTGGATTCCTTGTTGACTTTTTGTTTGACGGCTTCTTGTTTTTTTAGCGCCTGTTCTATGACCGGTTGCTGCAAGATATTTTTATCGACCAGCATTTCGCCGAGAGGCTTGGCCCCGGCGTTATCTTCGGCACACTGTTCGTTTAGGATATTTGTGACTTCCTTTTCCGTTAAGGCGCCGATCTCAATCAGCATTTCGCCTAAGCGTTTAACCTGATCTTCCGGCAAATCCGCCAGCAACTGTAGGTAGTGTTCCTGTCTGGAATTTGGCGGCAAAATAGTAATATCGCAATCGTCTTCGGCGAACTCGAACACGTCTTCTATGGTTTTCTTGTCGGCGCTGCTGCTGAAGGCTATTTTAAAATTAAGATAACAGTCTTCGGGGTCCATATCCTCTATACGAGGAAGCGTCGGCATGGTAATAATCACTTCATTGATTTTACCCAGCGTTTGCAAGTAGCGAATAAACGATAACGGATCCATGCCGTTGCGTAGCGCGTTTTGTTTAAAAGCCAGGCTGATAACCCAGTTGTCGCTGCTATCCGTGGTGTTGTCATCAACCTCAAAATGATCGGCTTTTTCCTCTCGCGTCGAAGGCATTCCGCCGGCAGCCGCCGATTGACCGGTTAATTGGGCAATCAGCGCCCGACTTTGTTGATGCAGCGATTCCGGCAGCGGTTCGTCTTCGTTGAAAAGAAAATGTTGAATGATCTGTGCCGTGTGGTCTTTACAGGCTAACAAAACAGAGACCAGTTCGGCGTCAATCGCCCGCTCGCCATTTCTAACCCGATCCAATACGGTTTCGGCTTCATGGGTGAAGGCGACCACATCGTCAAAACCAAACAACCCGGAAGAGCCCTTGATGGTATGCATGGCGCGAAAAATACTGTTGATGCAATCGGCGTCATCAGGTGTCCCTTCCAAACCTAACAAGGCTTCTTCCATGGCCGTCAGTAATTCGTCAACTTCCTGGGAAAAGGTTTCCAGGGCGGGGCCTATATTACTCATGGTATCGCTCATGATTTTTTCCAATTAGCGGGAATAACAACGGGATCGCCAAAATACATGCCGAGTTTAAGCAGCTCGAAAATCTCAATCACCGCTTCGCTATGCCTAAGCAAGCGCAGGGTAAATCCGCGTTTTTGCGCTTCAGCCTTTAGCAACAGCAACAACTGCAAACCTGCGCTGTCTATTTCGGCAACAGCCGATAAATCAAGTTGCAACTCCTGCGTACCCGCATGGCAATAGCCTAACAGGGTTTCTTTTAGCGACTGTGCATTGTAGATAGTCATGTCATCCATAATAGGCACACACAGTATCCCGTCGTTTTTATTGGCTTTTGCGGTCATGACATCTCTCAAATAAGGGATAGGTTAAGGCAGCACTAATTTAGCAACGGCCGCGAGTAAGATAGGCGGCTGAAAGGGTTTGGTCACCCAGGCTTTAGCACCGGCTTCTTTGGCCGCGCGTTTTTTATCGTCTTCCATTTCAGTGGTCAGCATGATGATCGGAGTGAATTTGTAATTGTCGAGCTGTTTAACCGCTTTAACAAAGGCAATGCCGTCCATAACCGGCATATTAATATCACTGACAATAAGATGAATTTTAACGCCGTTCAGTTTGCCTAATGCATCCTTGCCGTCAGAGGCTTCGATCACCTCATAACCTGCTCCTTTAAGTGCAATCCCGACCACCTGTCGCATTGAAGCGGAGTCATCCACGATCATAATTGTTTTCGCCATAAGTAAAAGTCTGCCTTTGTATTAAAAAAAAGTTAATTCGTCCGAGCTGTCCGGCGCATGATCAGGCCGCGAGCTAACCGACTTGTAGTTTTCTTCTATATGCTCTACGGCTTCATCGACCCGAAGCATATTGCCATCGCGGTTACTGCCTTGCTCTTGTATCTTTTCAATGGTTTTTTGCAGATTCAGCAAGTTATTTTCAACTTGCATCAATATTTGACTGACGCGATCCTGAAACTGCAAGGCTACCAATACATTATTAATTTCGCCGCGGATTTGCTCGGCATTGTTTCTAAGCGTGCCGGCGTTGTCGCGGTAATGGGCCAAGGCCAGACTCAAGTGGGATAACGTTTGTTCGATATTGGCTTCGGCCTGAAACAGGGTTGAATCATCAACCTGCGCGGCATTTTCCGCTATTTTTAACGCGGCAGTTACGGCGGCAATCGTATCGTTGACCTGGCTGCCCAAGCGCTGATCGATGTGCAAAAAATCATCCGCCAATTTACGCGCGTCATTCTCAACGACTTCAAAGCCGGCGGCTAAAGAGGCTTCATTAGCCGCGCTAAGCGCCAACCGGTTGATTCGTCCGGTCAGGTTACGTATCTCGGTCGACATGGCATTCAGTCCGCTCATGTGCCCGGATAATTTTTGCAGCTCGCCTAAAACATCATGGTCTGCTTTATGAGCCTGTTTGAGCACTTCCAGAACAGGTTGCAGCAGCTCGCGACTGGTAGTGATTACATTGTCCAAGTGATAATGCTGCCCATCCAAGGTATTATCGGCACTGTCGACAATCAGCTGAAGTTCGCCAACCATGTCGGCAAAACGACTGGTTAACGAGATAATCTCCTGCTCGGTATGTTCACGCGAAACCATTACGTGTTGGGAAAGTATGGGGCTGATGGTCAACAGCAACCGCTCCAACTCGGTGGTATAAGTCGCAACCGTGTCGATCTTGCCGATTTCGTCCTGTTCCCAACGGGAATTGATTTGCGTCAATTGGTTAACGTGGCGGTACCACAAGAACAAACCGCTTCCTATCCCGCACAGTACCAACAATAGGCTGATAACCACGCCATACAAAGTCGCCCCGCTTTGCCAGACCATGATTATCCCACTCAAAATAACCGGCAATGCAGGTAATGAACCGTACAAAAATTTAGTGTCGATATTATTTTGACCGTGCCGCATTCAAACCTCCGTTGTTCTAGTAGACTAGCTAGTTTAATATGTATTTATACGTAGTTCTAATTTTCTTATAAAATGGAAGTTTATTATCAGTCTTGAACCCATCAACGCCGAAGAGTTTGCTCATTTCAGGCGTGTCATTTACGATCATGCAGGCATCGCGCTGGCACCGGAAAAAAAAAAATCATGGTGGCCAGCCGGTTGGCTAAACGCTTGCTCCATTACGGCCTGCAAACTTACGGGCAATACTACCAATTGCTCAATTCAGGACAACATCCCCACGAATTTCAATTGATGGTTAATATCCTGACTACCAATGAAACGTATTTTTTTCGCGAACCCAAGCATTTCAGTTTTCTTCAGGAACAGATTATCAAGTCCTGGCGAGGCGATAATTTCCGTCTATGGAGCGCTGCAAGCTCCACCGGCGAAGAAAGTTATTCGCTCGGCATGACCCTGGCTGAAGGCTTGGGCATGAGAAAATGGGAAATATTCGGCTCCGATGTCAATACCGAAGTATTGGCAACCGCGCAAAGAGGCGTTTATTTGATGGACAGGCTGGATAATATGGACAAACGTTACCTGGACAAATATTGTCTGAAAGGCGTACGTTCCCAGGACGGCTATTTCCGCGTCGATGAAAAAATAAGAAACCGCGTCAGTTTCGGACAGGTCAACCTTAAAACTGCGCTGCCCAAAAGCCTTGGGCAATTCGATGTTATTTTTTTGCGCAATGTGTTGATCTACTTTGACACGGAAACCAAACAGGATATAGTGCAGCGCGTCATTTCAGCGCTAAAGCCGGGCGGCTATTTTTTTATCAGCCATTCTGAAACCTTGCACAGTGTTAAAACCGAATTAGCCATGGTCACGCCTTCCATTTATCAAAAACCGTGCAAATAGGCCAGTATCAGGGACTGCCGAGGATCATCATCGACCCCGGCGAAAGTTATGTCACCAAAAAGGATGAAATTATTTCCACCCTGCTGGGTTCCTGCGTAGCGGCGTGTTTGTATGATCCGGTTAACCGCGTAATCGGCATGAATCATTTTTTACTGGCTCAGCAGCATTCGGCCCACAATGCGGCCTTGTTAGGCTCGGAAGGCGGACGCTACGGCATTCATGCGATGGAGCTGCTGATCAATCAAATGCTAAAACAGGGCGCGCAACGCATTCATTTAAAAGCCAAAGCCTTTGGCGGCGGCGACGTGCTTAAACTGGGCAATGAATTACGCGGCGGACAATCCATAGGCGCGGTCAATTGCGAATTTATTCAAACTTTTTTGAGAACAGAACATATCCCCTTGGTGGCCTCCAGTTTGGGCGGTCACATCGGTCGCAACATCTTTTTTCTGTCGAACGACTTTTCCGTCTATGTTAAAAGCATTGAACATGCTGAGGAACAAGCCGTTATTAAACAGGAACAACGTTTCCTGAAAAGAAATACCGCTCTACACATCCCGCAGCCATCGGATCAGGCTGATTTTTGGTAACGGCATTATTAAATATAATGGAACGCAGATAACGCAGATGAATAAGATGTCAGCAGATAATTATAAATATTCGGAAATTACTGAAAAAATCATTAACGCATTCTACAAAGGATACAATACCTTAAGGTATGGTTTCTTAGACAAAGTTTATGAGAATGCATTATTCATTGATCTTGTCACGATGGGTTTGCTCGTTGAAAAACAAAAACAGATAAAAGTTTATTACGAAGGCAAAGAAGTGGGAGAGTATTTTGCGGATTTAGCTGTTGAAAGATGTGTAATTGTTGAATTGAAAACAGCTGAAACCTTATGTAAAGAACACGAACTTCAATTAATCAATTACCTGAAAGCAACAGAAATGGAAGTAGGTTTGCTCTTAAATTTCGAAAAGAAGCCAGAGTTTAAACGTAAAGTTTTTTTCAAACAAGAAAAATCTTATTCAATCATAATTATCAGCGTCATCAGCGTTCTATTTTTTGACTGCTGAATAGTAACAAATAACATATCAAATGATTAAAGTATTGATAGTCGATGATTCCGCCGTGGTGCGACAGGTATTGACCGGTTTATTGGACGGCGTATCGGGCATAAAAATCATCGGCGCGGCGCCCGATCCCATTTTCGCGATGAAGAAAATGGAAAGCGAATGGCCTGATGTTATTGTGCTGGACATTGAAATGCCGCGCATGGACGGCGTGACTTTCCTTAAAAAGCTGATGAGCGAGCGCCCGACTCCGGTGGTTATTTGCTCCACCTTGACGGAAAAAGGCGCGGAAGTGACCATGCAGGCGATGAGCGCCGGTGCGGTCGACATCATCACCAAGCCGAAGGTCAACTTGCGTAACTTCCTGCAAGAATCCAAAGCCACCATTATCGACGTCATCAAGGCTGCGGCGGGATCCCGACCTCGAATAATCAAATCAAGCACTGCTTCGGCCAGTCCTGTCGCGGCAAGCGCAAACAGCCTGTTCGGCGTCAGCCCCCCTAAGCCGATGGTACAAACAACCGATCGGGTAATCGTCATCGGCACCTCAACCGGCGGTACGCAGGCGTTGGAATACCTGTTCACCCAGCTGCCGCGCACTGCCCCGCCGATAGTCGTGGTTCAACACATGCCGGAGCATTTTACTGCGGCTTTTGCCAAAAGGCTGGACGGTATTTGCCAAGTAACGGTAAAAGAAGCCGCGCATAATGATCGCGTCTTGCCCGGTATGGTTTTAATCGCTCCCGGCGGCAAGCACATGTTGCTGCAACGTAGCGGCGCGCAGTATCAGGTTGAAATCAAGGACGGTCCGCTGATAAGCAGACATAGGCCCTCAGTAGACGTATTATTTCGCTCCAGCGCCCAATCTGCCGGGGCCAATGCAGTCGGCATTATCCTGACCGGCATGGGCGATGACGGCGCTCACGGCATGAAAGAGATGCACGATGCCGGCGCCCTGACCATAGCCCAAGATGAAACCAGTTGCGTGGTCTACGGCATGCCCAAGGAAGCCGTCAAACTGGGCGCTGTCGATGGCATTTTGCCGTTGTCGGCCATTCCGCAACTGATTATGCAAGCGCCTACCCGGGCGCTGTTTAAAAAAGCCTAGATTCAACTCATTAGTGCAATCGTCAGATGACACGGATTTAAAAAAGCACACAGCAAACTTGGCTTCGGCTTTTAAAAATCCGTTTTAAACCTCTCCAACCCGTGGGCTATCAATCATAAAACAACCGTCTCAGGCCGCATCAAACTGATCATTTACGTCATTATGCTTGAGATGATGCTTTTCATCGACCGCCTTGATGCCCAGGTTACAAAAAAATCCGACCAGCAATAACCCGGCCATGATCTGCATGGTCATGTTATAGGCATCGGCTTTGGGCACGCCCTGCGCAATCTGGCTTTCCCTGAGATAATTAACCAGCACCGGGCCTGCAACGCCCGCCGTGGCCCAGGCGGTCAGCAATCGGCCGTGAATCGCCCCGACGTATTGGGTGCCGAAAATATCGGCCAAATAGGCCGGTATGGTCGAGAACCCGCCGCCGTACATACTCATAATCACCGCGTAACAGCCCATGAACAGCATGACGTTGTTCATTCGTCCGGTATAAGGCACGATCGAATAAAGCACGCAGCCCAGCACGAAAAAGGTGAAATAAACGTTTTTTCTGCCCAGGTAATCGGACAGCGTGGACCAGACAAAACGCCCGCCCATGTTAAAGAAGCTAAGCATGCCAACGAAAGCGGCGGCTTTCTCGGGCGTGATCTGATCCTTAAACATCTCCTGGCTCATCGCCGAAGCTTGGCCCAGTACGCCGATCCCGGCCGTCACATTCAGGCATAACACCAGCCACAACAGGTAAAACTGAGGCGTTTTAAGCACCTGCTCGACATGGACATGCTTGTCCGTAATCAACTTGCTTTTGCGCGTGTCCGGCTGAAAATTCGCAGGCAACCAGCCCTCTGCCGGCAAACGGATACTGAAAGCGCCGATCATCATAAAAACCAGGTAAATACAGCCCATGGTCACAAAAGTCTCGGCAACGCCAACCGATGTCGCCGACGCAAAATGCTTCATTAAAAACACGCTTAACGGCGCGCCTATCATTGCGCCGCCGCCAAAACCCATAATAGCCAAACCGGTCGCCATGCCGCGCCGATCGGGGAACCATTTAATCAGCGTCGAAACCGGCGACACATAGCCCAGCCCCAAACCGATGCCGCCCAATACGCCGTAACCCAAATACAGCAGCCAGATTGCATGCAGCTCAACGCCGGCCGCCGCAATAAAAAAGCCGCCGCTAAAGCAAAGCGCCGAGCAAAACATGGTGACGCGCGGCCCGACTTTTTCCAGCCATTTTCCGGCGAATGCGGCCGACAGCCCTAAAAACATGATAGCCAGACTGAAAATCCAGCCCAAGGTGGTCAGTTTCCAGTCTTCCGGCAACGACTCGGTCACTCCCAGCACCTTGGTCAACGGCAGATTAAAAACGCTGAATGCGTAAACCTGGCCGATACACAGATGTACCGCCAAAGCAGCCGGAGCCGCCAGCCAACGGTTAAAACCCGGTTTGGCAATAATTCTGTCTTTCGATAAAAAGGATGAAGCTAACCATGTGGACATAAAACGTTGTTCCTGTTGTTTTTATTATAAATGTCATTAAATGCAATGGAACGCAGATGAATATGATGAGCACTGATTAAAAAGCGCAAAACAACATGGCTTCGGCTTTTACCTCCGTGTTCTATTAATCGTAGTTAGCATTCGCTGAATAATTACGAAAAATCATATTTTATCTTAATCATCAGCGTTATCCGCGTTCCATTTTGTTAACCGCCGAGTCGTTGAAACTTTACCCCGATAAGTTGGGCGTTCAAACCTCAAACCGATTAATGCCGCGAAACACGTAAGCCGGGTTTATGCCGAAGTTATCGCGAAAGCTGTGGCTGAAATGGGTTGCATCGGCAAATCCGGCATCCAGCGCGGCTACCGTCATATTATCAACGGCGTTTAAACTTTCCAATGCTAAAAACAGCCGTTTCCATGTCCTGAAACGCCGATAAGGGACGTCGGTATGCTGTTTAAACAAATGTAAAAATCGGGACGGCGAAAGATCGGCCCTATCGGCCAGATATTGTTGCGAGAAATTGTAATCCGGCTCATCGCAGATCAGGTCGATAGCGGTCTGTACGCGCGGGTCGAGCACTAAATTCAGCTCTCCGTTACAGCGCAACAAGTCGCTCAAACAGTTTTCGATTACGGTTTTATCGGGATCCAGCTCGTAAATCCAGCGCAATTGTTCGATCAGCTCATCATCCTGAAATAATGATAGCGACTGTTCCGGGCAGGCAAAGCGGCGCTGGAAATACAAATAGTCGGAGCCGTCCCGCTCAATAAATAATTTGCCGTGGATGCCGCCTTCAAAATCAAGCTCATGCAGGATACCGGCGGGGACAATCGCACAGCGGCAACTTTGCCAGGCACCGTTAGCGATCTTTATCCTGAAAGGCCGGTAAATCCCCACATGCAATGCCACTGTCGCATAAGCGTGCGCATCCAAATGCACCGACGGACCGAAATAAAGCGACCGGCTTCGCCAAATAAACAAGCGCATATAAGCAGGATAAAGTTTCAGCATAGCCAGTTTATACAAGATTTAATGAGGGTGATCTGATTATAATCCTTGCAGCTGATTTTTATGAACCTTACCGAATACAGGAGACATCATGAATATTATTGAATTTAAGTCCCGCTTTATAGAATTGTTGGGCAATATTGCAAAAGGCGTTATTTTCGAGCATCGTTTTTTTGAACTGCCCTCCGAGCAAAAACCCTGGTTCGATACCGGCCTTGATGTTGAAGCAGGCGATAACTTTACCTCTTTCGCAGCCGGGCAAACGCAGTTTAAAGACCTGCCCATAACGCTGGAACCCAACTTTCAGCTTTGGTTTCGTATCGGTCAGGACGGCGAGATATTTCGAGGCACCCGCGACAGCCATAGTTTTACCGTAGCGCAATCGGGACGGCTTTATCTGGCCAGTTATTTTCCGGGGGAATGGTCCAGCAAAACCGGCGAACTGGCAACCCCGGACGAAGTGTATGACATGGTCACCGGCAACCTGGCCGTGCTGCTTATCCGCTGGCAGGGCGATACGCTGGACGGCTTAAAAAGCCTTACCGAGAACGGCGACGCGGATAACCTGATCGCAATGGAAATCGACCGGCTGGTTTCGCCGGTTATTACACCGGAAGGCTGGGAGTATCTCTGGTTTACCGGGCCTGCGGAAGTGTATCAGTCCCGTGCAGTGCCTGCGAAAGAATCGGCCATCTGCTGTCATACCCACAATGACGGCGGCCTGTTGATAAAACCCATTTCCCTGCCGTTCAAGCCGAACACCCGCTTGCGCTGGTCCTGGAAAATGGATGTCTTGCCCTCATCTGTGCGGGAAGACACCTTGCCCACCCACGACTATTTAAGCATCGCGGTCGAATTCGATAACGGCCAGGACATCACCTATTACTGGAGCGCCGAACTGCCGCCCGAAACAGTCTATCGTTGCCCGATACCGACCTGGACTCACCGCGAAACCCATGTCGTGATCCGCTCCGGTCAACAAGGCTTGGGCGAATGGTTTAATGAAGATCGGGATGTCTATCAGGACTACATCAACGCCATAGGCGGAGCAATGCCGGGCAACATCGTCAAAGTCTGGCTGATTGCGGTCAGTCTTTTTCAGCATGAAGAAGGCGTGTGCCAGTATGCAGACATCAGCTTTCTGAATGATGACCGCGTGGTGCCGGTGCAGTGATTTCATACTCACCACACTTCAAAATCAGGCGCATTTATCCCCTCTCCTGCTGGACGACTGCACGGACAGGAAATGATCCAGTCATTTCTCTGCATTCCCCACATCCCTGTGGATTATGCAGGAGGTAGAGCAACGCAGGAGTGGTTGCCGAGAGGGTTAGGGTGCGGAGATTTAAAACTCAATCACTATATCGGGAGCAAATATCATGAAAATTATCGGTTTAATACTGTTGGCTTATCTGGCTTTTAGTGTCCCCGTGAATGCCGCTCCCCGCATTGCCGTCTTAAACTTTGAGTTGCTTGACGAAACTTTGTTACCGAATACGCCGGAGGAATTGACCCGCACAGCATCGATGAAGCCCTTGCTTGAGCAGGCCATCAGGCGACTTGGCGATTATGAAATTGTTCAAATCAGCGTTAATGACCAGAATGCCGCAACCGCCGGTATAGGCTATTTGCTCAATTTTAATGACGTTGCCGCCAAACTGGGCAAGCAGTCCGGCGCAGACTGGGTAGTGGTTGGGCAGCATAGCAAACATAGCTTTTTGTATTCCTATTTAATGGTGCATTTGGTCAATGTAAAAGCTCAAAAACTCGCAGGAGACTTTCCCACTGAACTCAAAGGCACTCATCAAAAAGTCACGCAACGGGGTATAAACGGGCTTGCAAAAAAGTTGGCCGCACGTATTGAGCAGCTCTCCGGTTCGGCGTCTAAAACAACGCCTTAACTGGATAAGGTCGTAGGGTACGCTGTGCGTACCTTTCGGCTTAATCCTTCGGCCTCAATACAAGTATCTTGCCCAGCGATTGAAGCCCCACCAACTCTTCAAGCGCCAACCCGGATTGATCGAAAAGGCTCCGCCATTCATGAAGCGTTCTTTCCCTGCCTCGGGTAGCCATGAACATCTGCACATCAAAGGCCGCACTGGAAAAATCGGCCTTCAATTCCGAAACAACCAACTCCATTAGTGCAATGCGGGCACCGGTACCCGTACTTGCGGCAACGAGATTACGCAGCACTTTGACGCAACTCCAGTCATCCATGCCATGCAGAACGGCGCTCAACAAGTAGATGTCCTTGTCGTTTTTGGCTGCGGGAACCGATTCGAGCAAGTCCCCCGCTTGGAAGGTTAATCGGGACAGAAGAGTTGGCGAGGCTTTTCCGGCCCAATAGCTTGCCGCTGTTTGAATAACCTGATTCCGGTCGAACACCAAAGCTGTCAGATGCGGATAGCGCTTTAGTATGGCTAATGATTTACTTCCCTTCGAGCCGCCCACATCGATGATTCGCTCAAATCGTCCCCAATCGAAGTCAGTGGCAAAACTGTCGCCAGTCAATGCCTCTACACTGTCCATCGCACGGGCAAACAGCGCATCGAATTCGGCATGATCGTCCATGTAGGCATAAAGCTCCCGGCCGTGAGAAATTTGAAATGGGACGTCCCCGCTACGCACTCCCTGTTCCAGCTGCTCATACCAAGGCCGGCTCATCTCAAGCGAGTTATGCATCAAAATCATTGCCCTGACATTCTTCGGGTTGTCTTCTCGCAAGTAAGTGGAAAGCGCATTGTTTTTGAAGACTTGCGGCGACACTTCTTCAAATATACCCATGGCCGCCAGCATGCGCAGCAGACGGTAGATGGCGTCCGGTTGCGCCAAGACGCGTGCCGCAATGACGTCAACTGCGAACTGCTCATCGCCCAGAACGGATGCAATGTCCAGACGTACCGCGGCATGAAGCACACGCGACTGCCAAAACGCAGAGCCAATCTGGATAAGCCGAAACGGTGGCGGCGTGATCTTGTTGGAAATATTCTGTAGCCAAGCGGCAAACTTCATCAGCTTTGCAAAGCGACGAACCGGGCCTGATTTTTTTTGTAATGACATCGCAAATCTCCTGATATTCATATCTACCACTTTGTTTAACAACGGGCTCCCTCTCCCTCCGGGATGCCTACATGGATGTAGGTAGTAGAGCAATGCAGGAGCAATTGCCGAGAGGGTTGGGATGAGGGGATTAGACGCCCAAGCTATTCGGCCCTTGTCGGCGTCAAGCCCGTGGAAAACAGGTAGCCATTGAATGCGGCCAATTTTTCGAGGAAGTCGGCATCCATGGTTCGCCCCATCTGTTCTTCAAAAACATCTTTCAGCAGGATCGGCATCATTGCCAAGCTGACAAAGGCCATCCTGACAATGTCAGGGTCTAATGACGGAGCAATTTGCCCGGCAGACTTCATCTCTTCCACCTTCTTGGCCCCGCGTGTGCGCCCTCGCTCCAATAGCTGTTGGATAAAGCGCCGACCCGGTCCCTGGTTAAGCGCCAGAACTTTCAAGATCAGCTTCGGAAACTCGGGCCGTTTGGACATGGTCTCGTAATACAGCTTGAAGAAGTCTTTAACCCCATCAACGGAATTCAGCATTTGCCCGTCCAACACGTTAAGTAGCGGGTTCATCGTGTCACGGATCATCTCCTCATATAAACCCTCTTTGTTGCCAAAGTAGTAACGGATCATTGAGATATTGGCGTCGGCCTTTTCAGCGATCAGACGGGTCGTGACCTTGTGGTAGTCGTCGGACAGAAAACTGTCGAGAGCCGCTTTGAGCAACCGCTCGCGTACGGGATCGGTTGCAAACTCGGGGTTGCTAAACATCACATTCTCCAATATCAGATAGTGAATTTAGATTAGCAGTTGCAAGTGGGCGTCACCAGAAGTTTCGTTAATCAACTTAGGCGGTTTGATTGGCTGGAAAATTTGCTGCTTAGGGATGTTAATTCTGAACCGGATAAATGCCCAACAGTAGCGTAGGCCGGAATAAGGCCATCCAAGCGCGAGGTGGCGTTTCCGGCGAATTTGTGAGGTGTCTGCCGGAAACACCAGTTTCGCTGCCGCTCGAACCGGCTTATTCCGGCTTACTACAGGGCTACATTGATTTTCTCAGGCTTATTTTTTATAAAACTTTTTGGTGTAGCAGGACATCAGCAGCCCCCTGACCGTTGCAATATCACTTTGTTTATTGATCTTACTGTCCTTGTCACTCATAGTCGGCATCAGGCTTTTTGTTTCATCGGAAATATTGCTATTGCTGAACACTGAATCAGCTGCACAATCACAGTAGGATTTGGCTTGTTCCGCAGAGCGTGTGGAACTCTCCTGCTTTATACAGTTATTAATGAAAGCCGATTTAACGAGGTTTCCATTATCCTTCTCTGCACTGCATGCCGATAAGCCGATGCTTAAAGCCGCGATAAACACTAAAATTTTCTTATTCATTTTATTCCTTCTTGTCGATTATTATTATGGAATTACGTTGGGCAAACTGTTTATGCCCGATATTCATATACATCAAAATATTGGGCAACAAAAAGATGTTACCCGACACGTCTGGAACCCCAACGGGGTTTAAGCCGTTAGCCGGGGGTTGAGCGTAGCGACACCCCCGGACTACAAATAATCCGGGTTGTAATCGACACCGGATTTTTCCAGCATTTCAACCAACTCATCCCGGAACGATTTCATTTTATGGTGTTGTTCCTGATTGGCGATATATTTCGCCACAGCGTCCAGCCCGGATGCGCTAACGGTGAAAGCCGCATAACCTTCTTGCCATGCAAATTGCTTTTCTCCTAATGTATCATGAACCCACACGGAAGATGATTTCTTCAACTCCCGCATCAGATCTGCAAGATTGTGCGTGGATTTTAAAGACACCAGCAAATGGACATGGTCATCGATTCCACCAATTCGTTTTGAAAACCCGCCCAGTCTATGGACAATTCCACCGAGATAATCATAAAGCCGGGGACGCCATTTTGCATCCATGACGGGAGCACGGTTTTTGGTGCCAAATACGATATGGTAATGCAGGCTAAGATAGGTGGATGCCATAGTGAATTTCGCTTAAATGTTGTGTTTCTGCGACCCCGCCGGGGTCGAGGTTTTTTGTCTCATGCTATCCGGTCCGGGGGTGTCGCTACGCTCAACCCCCGGCTAACGGCTTGAACCCCGTTGGGGTTCCTGACGCATTGGATTTCAGCTTCGCCTAAAGCGCCTACTGTTGGCATCGGTAACCCAACATTTTCGTGCGAATGTCCGACCTACCCAGCTAACCGAAAAATTGCCATTACGGAATTATCAATTTGTGGGTCTGCGCGACCAGATTCATAATCTCTTTAAACACTTCTACATCTTCAGGATTTGTCACATTATCACGCGTATCAAAAACCAGGTGGCCATGTGCGCCCACCAGAGTGAGTGTCATATCCAACCGATAACGAGGATGCTGCTCAAGAGCATTATTGTGAGCCGCAAGGTATTCTTCTAAGTAAACACTTTTTATTTCTGTCACTTCTTTCTCCTTATGATTATTTAATGTAAAGCTCAGCGATAGCGAAGCTCCGCTGGAGCGTTGGATTCGTTGGGAACATTAGAACCTTGTGAGAAGTTGCCCAAATAATTCTTTGAACTCTACTGTTGAAAGTCGAGGGGTAAGTTCTTCGTGTAGACTAAATTTAAAACAAGGCTTGGAGTTTTCGACGCTCTTTTCAATCGGACTTAGTGCGCACCAAAAAGCCGCTAACCCATGGTCGCATGTGGCCAATGAGAAGACGCTATCGGATTGGAGCATAGTTTGAACCTGTGCAGTCATTTCTATATGTCGAATGTCGGATAGGGCATTAAACGCCATTTTTGCCGAGTACACCGACTTAGGCTTTAGCAGCTCTCGACCAATTGAGAACTTGCCTCCATTGTTGTCCTCGTACAGGCAGGAAATCGCGGCAATAAAGACTAACGAAAATGGTTCTATCTTATGTTTTTGCGCGAGTTTTATAAGATTTTTCAACTCAGGCTCTTCTTTTCCTTTTGCGGTACGATTGGCAAGTATTGGGCTTGCTGCAATTAGAAACTCACTTTCTGCTCCGACTTTATCTTCAAATTGCAATAGAAACTCGTGAAAAGACTTTAGCACATTAACATCCCGATCAATTATCTTGCATTGTGGGAATGATGCTTTCAGTTCATTGGTACCTTTACTAATCGCGTCAGTGAACTCGTTAAATGTGGTGGCTCTTTGTTTTTCGCCCTCCAAAGCATAGGGCAGCGGGTCAAATGTTGCACCACCTTCAACAAAAAGTCGATTCCACCATTTCATAGCAAGCTTATCCTTGCAATCAGTTCCACTTCCACGCCTGATATGTTCAAGGTTGATGACAACGTTACGGTCAACAAAAAAGTTGGTAGGAAGCGCGAACGGCATGGGCAACCAGCCACCAGGAACGAGCGCATAAGGTTTTATATCCTTTTCAAACGTTAGCTCAAGGTTTATCGTGGCCAAGCCTTCTTCTAATTTATTATTGACTATCGGGTTTCTTGCTTGAACTTGAAGGTGGTATGTTGTCTTCTCGGATTCTTGAAATGTCGAAAGGAGTTTTTCGAGGCTAAATGGACGAGTGCTAGTTGGGATGACATCATAAATTTGACCGTCATAATGGCATTGGATCGGAAGGTTGCTCATACGCGAAGGTTTCTACCTGATATATACGCCACCAACTGTCGTATAAAAAAATCGTGTTGTCGTTTATTCTTCATAAAGCCCTCTAATTACCTGTTTTTATTAAGCCAACTTTACAGCAGCAGGACAGACGTACAAACAAATATAACACCATCAACCCGCCAAAAAAATCACCAGCAAATGGCTAACGCCAATTGTACCCCGAATTGCAACCACGTATATCAGCCACCATTTTTAACTCAGGCATTAACCAATGCAGCCATTGCTACAGCCGCGCTTTGTCCGCTGCCATTCAGCCCTTGGATAACGGTGTGCTGGTTTTGCGAAGGTTGATTTTGACTGACTTTCCACTTGCCGATTAATCGGGTGATAACCATTTCAATCCCAACCACAGCCCCAATCAGCTTTTCGGTAAACTCTTCCGGCGCATCCGACACCGCCCACGGCTCAGGAAAAGCGGCTTCGTTATGCTGTGTTAATACTTCAAGCTGAGTGCGAACCCAAGCAGCGTCATCGATAATACGCAAAGAACCATAAGCGTGAACTACCGCATAATTCCAGGTCGGAACCACCTTCCCTGCTTCCTGTTTAGTCGCATACCACGACGGGCAGATGTAAGCGTCCGGGCCGTGAAATATAGCCAGCGTTTCAACATCCGACGCAAGATCACGCCAGAGCGGATTGGCCCGCGCGATATGACCGCGCAACACGCCAAACGGTTCCTGTGTCGGTGCAAGATGCAATGGAATGTGATTGGCGTTAATGCCGTTCGACCCGAGCGTTACCAATGTCGCAAGCGGCCGGTTGCGAATCAGCTCGTGCATGGCTTCAATATCGGGCTGTTCAAATTGTGAGGGTATGTACATGGGTCTACTCGGAAATAATGACTTCGCTGATTTGAATAACCGGTTCTATGTCGGTGTAATTGGGCATATCGCCTTGCAGCACTGCGGCGTGCGGCATAAAAGCGGCCATGAAGTCTTCAGCCGAATTAAACAGGAAGTGGCACATGGCGGTATAGGCCGCATCCGTTCCCGGCACTGCGCCGCCAAGCCCGCGCTCGACTGAAACGCCCTTGAATCCTGGATGGGCGCTCAAAAACCCAATCGATAACGGCATGTGCGTGTCGATGTAATAACCCATATCGAACCGTGCGCTTGGATTGCTGGGGTACAGGATGCTGATTTTTATCATGAAGATTCGGTCAGTGGTGAATGGTGGGTTAAATAGCATGGCTTGATAGGGCCATGTTTCCTCGATTCGTTCAGGCGTTATTCAATGTCAGGGGAATTTTTTCCTTACTGGGGTATTCTCAGTAAAACCCCCAGGACGCCAGACTGACGACGGTAAAACGTCTAGCAAGATTTTGTGCATCCTTGAATATCTCAAAACGTACTGTCAACTTTATATATCAAAAACATCATGGCTAAGTTGAATGCACCCAACAAAACTTCAGCTGCGATGATAGGATTATTGTATCTCGATTTTTAAATACGATATATTGAACGCAGTGAAGCTAAAAAATGCGGTCTAAAACGCGAGTGTAAATGTGTTGTTACACAAGAAAGTCGCCTAAGAGCGAATCTATGCGGCTATCTCGGGTAAGGGTCTGCAATCGCGCATCAATGCCATTTTAAATGAACATGCTGTTTAACCTACCACGTGGATACCATGAAACACCCTGAATTCCCGCTGATCGACGAATTAATTTATCTTAACCATGCCGCCGTAGGCCCCTGGCCCAAAAGAACCGGCGCGGCGGTAATCAAGTTTGCCGAACAAAACACCCGCTACGGTTCACACTTCTATCTGGACTGGCTGAACAAGGAAGCCGAATTACGCACCCAATTGCAGGCTTTGTTAAATGCCCCCTCCCCTGACGATATTGCGCTGGTTAAAAACACCTCGGAAGCCTTGTCCTTTGTCGCCTACGGTTTGACCTGGCAGTCCGGCGACAATATTGTGTCCAGCAATGAGGAATTCCCTTCCAACAGACTGCCGTGGGAATCCTTGGCCGATCAGGGCGTGGAATTTCGCCAAGCCGACTTACACAGCGCCGATTCCCCCGAAGATGCTTTATTTGCGCTGGTCGATGGCAACACGCGCTTACTGACCATCAGCTCCATACAATTTGCCTCGGGCCTGCGTATGGACTTGGAAAGGATCGGTGAATTCTGCAAGCGGCGCGGCATCCTGTTTTGTATTGACGCCATCCAGAGTCTGGGCGCGGTGCAATTTGACGTGCAGGCTTGTCAGGCGGATTTTGTAATGGCCGACGGTCATAAATGGATGTTCGGCCCCGAAGGTTTGGGCGTTTTTTACACCACGCCCGAGACCAGGGACAAGCTAAAGCTGACCCAATACGGCTGGCACATGATGAAAGACATCCACAATTATGAAAACCAGCCGTGGGAAGTTCATCCTACCGCCCGTCGTTTTGAATGCGGCAGCCCCAACATGCTGGGCATCCATGCGTTTTCCGCCAGCCTGTCTTTATTGCTGGAAACCGGCATGGCTGCGGTCGAAACGCAGGTTTTAGAAAAGTCCGATTATGTAAAGGATGCGATCGATAAAAATGAGCGGTTAGTCTTATTGTCGGCGAAGCAAAGTCCGCTTAAATCCGGCATTGTTATCTTTAAACACCGGACGGTTTCAAACGAGGTGTTATATAAATATTTGCAGGAAAACGGCGTGGTTTGCGCCTTGCGCGGCGGCGGCATACGATTTTCCCCTCATTTTTATAATACGTTTGAGGAAATCGACCGGGCGTTTGAGTTGATTGGCTTGTTGTAGGCACACTGTTTTCTACGAAGACCTTAACAGCACGGAGGGTCATTCATTCCGGGATGATAATCCTGGCATGTCCTGATGTTTGACACATCCACCATCAGGACTATTATTTGTCAATACGCAATCGACCCAACTTGCGCTTCATTAGAACTACCGACATGATGATACGCGTTGAAAATGCAGTAAAAATATCTCAACAGCACTTTTCACTACATTTTCAACGCAAAATAATTACTTCAATGCTATTAATTCACTTGAGGAAACAGTTATGAAAAGTACTTATATCGGTTTGGCCTTGGCTGCTTGCCTGGGTATCGCTTCTGCACCTTTGTTGGCTGAAGTTGTGCCTGCGCCTGAGCATCCCGCAAATATCTCTGCGCCTGCTACATCACCCACGGAACATCAGGAAGCGGCCGCGCTTCATAAGAAGCACGCGGAACATCACAAAGGAATGGCAGAACATCATAAATCAGTGGCCGCAGAATATGGTAAAGCAGGACATCATGAATTGAAAAAGCACCACGAAGCGATGGCTAAACACCATGAAGCGCTAGCCAAGGAACATGAAAAAGCAGCCGAAAATCATGAAAAGATGGCAAAACCCAAGTAATCCGAGCATTATTTAATATTGATATTTTAGGACCGGGTAATGATGCGAAATCGAACTAAACAATACGCAATAGTGGGTTTATTTTTTGCTCTATTACTCGGTTTAATACCCACCACAAAAGTAATAGCCGAGGATTTACAACCCCCGCAACAAATCATCCAAAGTGTTTCCGCACAATTACAGCAAAAACTGAAGGACAAATCCTTTACCAGGAATTTTGCACAAGTTACGCAATTCGTTAATGGTGTTATTTCCTTGCATACGGATTTCGACAAAATTGCACCATTAGTTTTGGGGAAACATTGGAAAACAGCAACGCCTGGTGAGCAGGAGCGTTTTAAACATGAGTTCCAGACACTGATCGTAAGAACCTATTCCAGGGCGTTTGTGGAGTATAACGACTGGACCATGCGTTTCATGCCGCTTGAAATGTCCAATGAAGCCACAAAAGTCGTCGTCAAAACAGAGGTTCTGCAACCCGGCCTGCAACCTGTTGACGTAAATTACCGGATGCTCCTGACTAAAGGCGAATGGAAAGTCTACGATATTATGATTGATGGCGTGAGTCTGGTGACTAATTACCGTTCAACCTTTAATGACGAAATTCAAACCAAAGGCTCATTAAGCGCCGTTATCGATAACCTGGTTAAACGTAATGCCGAAGCGCTTTCAGCAAAAGATTCCTGATGGCAGAGTTTAACCACAAGCTAAAAAACTTCGTTCACACCTTGGCGCTTTTTCTTTGCATGGGCGTCATTTTGTCATTAGTGGGTTTTATTTTAGCCGGTGTCGATGGCATTTTGTGGGCGGCGGCTTTAGGTGTCCTGATACTGGTTATCAGTCCAAACATATCGCCCTCTTTCATATTTGCCATGTATGGAGGTAGATTGCTATCGGCGAATGATGCACCCGGCCTTTATCAGGTAACACAGGAATTGGCCGCTCGTGCCGGCTTACCCGCGCCGCCCGAGCTTTACTACCTGCCCAGCCAACTTATGAATGCCTTCTCGGTAGGTACGTCGGCAAATCCGGCGATCGGTCTTAGTGATTCGCTGCTGAATACACTGAGCATGAGAGAGATTATTGCAGTACTGGCACACGAAATCAGTCATATCCAGCATAATGACGTGCGGGTGATGACTTATGCCGATGTCCTCAACCGGATCACCAACACCTTGTCTTTGGCTGGTTTTTTGTTGATTTTTTTAAATTTACCGCTGTATTTTCTGGGCTTGGTGACGATTTCCTGGTTTGCATTAGGCGTGCTGATTGTGGCGCCGACCATTATGGGTTTCCTGCAACTGTCATTATCCAGAATGAAAGAGTTTGATGCCGATCGCCAAGCCGTTTTATTAACGGGTGACCCCGAAGGGCTGGCAATGGCATTAAGTAAACTGGAAGTCTATGAGTCCTCGATTTTCGACATTCTGTTGGGGCGAGGTCATAGAGGATCGATTCCATCCGTCCTCAGAACGCACCCGGACACCGAAGAAAGAATAAAACGGTTATTAAGTTTGAAAGAGCTTTCGAAACAAACCCTGAAATATTCGAACCATAACGGATTTTCCGTACCCGTCCATTATCAAAAATCAATTAGAATCCCCCGCAGGCATTTGGGCGGGTTTTGGTATTAAACTCCGTAGCTAATCCTCGGATTTACTGACAGACTCATTGCGCTGGTTCCCAATCTCCAGATTGGGAACATCAAAGGCGAAGCTCTAGCTTGGGATCTAGCGAAAACACTCATGAAAACTATGTGTTCACATTCCTGGCAGCAGCGACAATTACAGTCAGATGAAAAAACAACCTATCTGCCATCATGCCTCGGCGGCTTTACCTTACATTGTGGACTGTAGTTGGCGGTTACTTGTTTCTGATACTGCTTGCAGCATTTGTGTACCATGACCGCTCCACTTCTGCCGGGTCGTCTATGCACCCAACAAAAACCGCAATCCGTTATAGTCAATCATCAATTGGATTTACTACCAAATGCCTTCTTGATCTTGGTAAACTGCAACAACTGGGCTTCAACCTGACCGTTAAATGATTCCGGCTGATAAGCGCCCTGCTCGTTAACAGCACCAGCCTCCATGCCGGTAAGCAACTCAATTGCGTCATCTACGGTTGTGACGGCGTAAATGTTGAATTGGCCGGATTGAGCGGCATGCACCACATCCCAGCGCAGCATCAAATGTTTAATATTCGTTGCGGGAATGATCACCCCCTGAGTGCCGGTTAATCCTTTTTTGGCGCAAACATCAAAAAATCCTTCAATTTTTTCATTAACTCCGCCTATCGGTTGGATGTTGCCCAGTTGATTAACCGATCCGGTAATTGCCAAATCCTGCCGTAACGGAATCTGGGCAAGCGACGATAAAATAGCGCAAAGTTCTGCCAGAGAGGCGCTGTCGCCTTCAATGTGGCCGTAGGATTGTTCAAATACCAGACTGGCGGCAATCGAGAACGGCGTTTTCCGGGAATACCGGGCGGCGATAAAGCTCGACAATATCAATACGCCTTTTGAATGAATAGCGCCACCTAATTCGGTTTCACGTTCAATATCCACCACTTTGCCGGTGCCTATGCGGGTGGTTGCTGTGATCCGGCAAGGTTGTCCAAAACTAAATTCACCTAGCTGCAATACCGAAAGGCCGTTGATCTGACCGGTAACCTTACCGTCAATATCAATTAATACCGTGCCTCGATGTATATTCTCATACAGTTTTTCCCTGACCTTATCCAACCGGTGCGTTTTATGGTCAATGGCCTGTTGCACATCGCTGTTGGTAATATGCTCGTGACCGTTACTATCTGCCCAATAGTCCGATTCGGTTAACAAGTCCTTGATACTACGCAGGTGGGTTAGCAGTTTTTCCGCATCACCGGCCATTCTGGAGCTCTGTTCGATAACCCTGGCAACTGCGTTTTGGCTCAGTGGACGTAACTTCTCGCGACGGGCTATAGTCGCCAGCAACCGGGCATAGTCATGGTCGTTGTCTTCTCTGGAAACCGATTGGTCAAAATCGGCTGCGATTTTAAAAAGATCGTGAAACTCGGGGTCATATTCGCTCAGCAAATAATAAATCACCGGCTCCCCCATCAGGATAAGCTTTAAATTAAGCGGTATGGGTTCCGGTTCCAGCGATGTAGCGCTGATCAGACTGAGCGCCCGTTCCAGCGATTCGATACGGATTTCGCCGGATTGCAATGTTCTTTTTAGCGTATCCCAGGCATAGGGTTGAAACAGCAGCTTTCGGGCATCGATAATCAGGTAGCCGCCATTGGCTTTATGCAACGCACCGGGTTTGATCATCGTGAAATCGGTGACTAGCGAACCCATGTAAGCCTGATGATCGATACGGCCCACCAGATTGCTGTAATTCGGATGATCTTCGTAAATAACCGGAGCCGCCTTCTTGCCGCTAAAATCCACCATCAGGTTCACGCAATAACGTTTAAGCGGATTAGATTCCTGCGTTAACTCCATAAACGGCAACATTTTTTCGCTACGCGGAAGAAAATCCAGCACATGCTCGATAATATCTTTTTGAGCATCATTTAGATAACTAAGGACAGCTTCCTGTTTGGCGTATTTTTCAATCAGGTCATCTATGGAGTGGTTGACGGCCTGCTCCGCAACTTCGCGGTTAAGCGCTTGCAGTTTGCGCTTGGTTTCCTTGCGCCAAATGGGGAAGTTTTTCAGCAGTTTTGCCAGACGCTCCTGCAAGTCGAAAATGGTTTTTTGTATTTCATGCTGCTTGTCCTTATCAAACTTATTAAACTGCTCGGGACTGATAATTTCATTGTTTTCATTCGCAGGCGAAAAGGCATAACCGGTCGCGGTTTCGGTGAGGATAATATGCGCATTGGCCGCCTCTTCACGTAACTGGCTGAGTTCGCTTATTTCCCGTCGCCGCGATTCGCTTTCAAGTTCACCCGTTCTGGATCGATATTCATCACCGTCAAACGCTGCCGGTATAGCGATGCTCAACTCCTCAATCAATTGTTCCATATCCTGCTTGAACACCTTGCCATGTCCCGGCATGAATTTAATGGCTGTCGGTTTGGCAGGCTGACTGAAGTTGTTTACATAACACCAGTCCGAAGGAATGCATTGCCGACTGGCTTCGTGTTCGACCAACTGTCGTACGGTAGTCAGTTTACCGGTGCCGGAAGGGGCCATTGCGAAGATGTTGTAACCGTTTTTATGCATGTGAATGCCTAATTTTACGGCGTCAACAGCGCGCTGCTGTCCCACGACAATATCAATATCTTCAAGCTCCTCGGTGGAGCTGAACTTTAACTGTTCGACATTACATGGTTTATAGAGTTGTGAAGGATCCAACGGTGTATTTTTCATGGGTTATATACTCTGCGTGGAAAACTCAGTTTATTAATTGGGTAGCGTTAAATATACGTTCCCTGCGTTTGATACAAAAAACAATACCTTATAGTAAGGGGTATTATCTATTTTTAGACATTGATAATTAACAACTTTAAACACAGCGATGAAACTTATATTTTAATAATAGTCGCTATTTAACCCTATTTCCAGAACATTATTACACTAAGTATTACCACCTGCCTGCTTACGACAACTGTGGTGTGTTTTTGGTTAGACGGTTAATTTAAGCTAAATGGTGCGCCTGATTCATTTGCCAATTTCTATAAGCTCCAACTTGCGTCGGTAAAAGTTCATTCATTTCAGTGAGCTTCTAAAATTGCTGCGAAACTAGGTATTTACACTAATATTTTTATTCTTAATTTTTTGTTTCAATGCTCACAGTTGAATTTTTCTATGTGCGATCAAAAAATTCATACGAATCTAGCAACTTAGCTATGAGTGAGGTGAGAAGTGAGTACGCCTATCCAAGACGCTAATTTAATCATAGCGGGGTCTTTTACGCCTGTAAACCTCCCAGACTGTTACACAAAAATTGCTGAACTTGCCTTCTACAAGGCAGAAAACAGAGGTTTTGAACCAGGCCATGAACTTGATGACTGGATTGAGGCAGAACGGGAATTTAATGAAATGATTGCTAAAAACACTCCTCACTAGACCCTACGTAAATTAAAGGACTTAACTTTATTTTTATATTATTGGAGACGTTATGCTGATTAACTAAATAGATGAAAAAATATACTCGGTTAACTGTCGGGTTGATAGCTACCATTTATACCGAAAAATCAAAATTAAGTAATACATTTATTACTTAATTAAAATAAAATTTATTCTTTAGGATTTTTAATTATGTCTACACAAACAAATACCGGTACAGTTAAATGGTTTAACGCCAGCAAAGGCTTTGGTTTCATTGAACAGGAAAAAGGCCCTGATGTCTTTGTTCATTACAGCAATATTAGCAGCACAGGGTTTAAGTCATTGACTGATGGGCAAAAAGTAAAATTCAATGTATCGCAAGGAAAAAAAGGCCCGCAAGCTGAAGATTTAATTGTCATCTGATACCGCAACAGAGTATTCATTTTCGAATTCAACCTCAATAAGGTGAGTAATATGCAAATCCCATTACAAATCACTTTTCATGGGATACCCCATTCTGATGCTGTAGAGGCTAAAATACGTGAAAAAGCCGGCAAGCTGGATAGGTTTCATTCGCATATTATAGGTTGCCGGGTTGCGGTGGAAGCAGAGCACCACCATCATCATCAAGGCAATCAATACCATATTCGCATTGACATCACCACGCCGCGCAAAGAATTGGTCATTAGTCGGGAGCATCATGACAAAAAGGCTCATGAAGATATTTATGTAGCCATACGTGACGCCTTTAACGCAGCGACAAGGCAATTGGAAGATTATGCACGGATTCAGCAGGGCAAGGTTAAAACGCATGACTTGCAAAGCACCGGAACCGTAAGCCGCATGTTACCGGAAAAAGATCACGGCTTTATTGAGGCTGAAGACGGGCATGAAATTTATTTCCACCGAAACAGCGTGACAGGCAGTGGATTTGATGCGTTACAAGTTGGCGATGAGATCCGTTATGTTGAAGAAACAGACGATCTCGGCCCACAAGCCAGTATTGTTTACCCCTAAAATTTTTATATGCTGGATAATAACCCCGGCATGACTTGATTTTTATCCTAAATCTTTAAAATCATGCCGGGCTGTTTCAACTTTAGATCGATATGTTTCGGCATCGCCATAATCAATGAATTTCTGATAACGACTGTGTAAGCTTTTAATACGTTTAGCATGTTTAATGGGACACCAGAATTGTTCTGTGCGCCCGGCTATTTCCTGAAAATAACCCAATAACCCATTGACATAACTACAGTAGGCGCAGTTAATCTTTTCTATGATATTAAGATAATTTAGATACTGTCTATCGAATATAATATAGTCTTGTCGTTTTACTTTTGGAATACCATAAATAGGAAAACATATTGCCTGATATAAGCTGATAGTTATATCCATTAATGCCACGGGTACAATACATATCCAGATAAAAGGTACACTCAGTATATGCTTTAGTTTTGCATCGGCTATATAGTTAAATAACTGTTTGGCATATTCCTTATGTCGAATAATAACTTTTTCTTCAAAATAGACGCGTCGTTTAAGAATTTCGTAGGAAAATTGTTCCTGTTGTTTTTGCAATTCATCGACCAGCTCATCTTCCAAATCCTTCATTTTATCCAGCAATACTTCAATTTGTGTAGGCATAATTAATTCCTGTTCGAAGAAAATAAGCGGCGTGAAAAATGAAAGAATATATAAAAAATTCAAATAATTAACGCTGCCATTTAACCATATTATTACCGATAGAAATTATTTATTTCACAATCCATTAATACATGGGCAGCTACACAACTTAATCTCAAAAAAGGTAAATACCCTTTAAATACAACTGATTGACGGCGTTATCGTTATAAGGATTACTGGCATACGACAATAGCATATTTTAAGAAAATCACCTGAATAGGTGTCGGATCTCGAGCGATCGGCTCTTTAAGAAATTGTGGATCCATCCAAAGAAAATGCAGTAGCCAGTATTCCGACCTACACCGAAAAACTGATTTGTAAATAGGTGGAAGATCGGGCCAAAGAATTAAAGGTTTCCACGTTGGCTTTAACCGGGTTCTTTAGTAAAAAATGATTCTGATACTGCTTTTCGGAGGCCGCTGTTTTCACCAAAAGCGGCTCCTAGCCATTTATACGATAATTTCCCGCAACACCGATGTAGCATAGCTTCCGGCCGGTAAGGTAAAACAAAGCTCCAGCGTTGTGTCATCAATAAACTGCCAGTGTAAATCCTGCACGTTAACCCTTAATGCGCGCCTGTCCCGATCAACGGCACTCGCTATCAAACCCTGAGCCAATAGCTGATGTACATCGATAACAGCTTGCTCAATAGCCAGCGCATCGGCTGACACATCGGCATCCCCCCTGCCCCATAATACGGCGGTAGGGTGAATTTCTTTCTCCGCCAGCCGCCGGATGATTTCAGCGTCAGGCTGGTCAGATTGAAAACAGCTGTGCGACAGGTCGAATTGATAAGTATCGCCCGCCACCGGCTGGTTCCAGTTATTTTGCGTTACCCGCTCAGCTAAAATCCGGTTGAACAGGTACGATCTGGCCGCCGACAAATAAATGCTGCGTTGCTCCCGCCCCACTTTTGCGCCCTCAAACATTGCCAAAGCCTTGCTGACATTTTGACCTTCGTTGCCAAAGCGTTGCGAGCCGAAATAATTGGCGATACCGTTGTTTTTAATCAGTTCCAGCTGCTGAATGGCTTTTGCCTGATCACCCTGCCAGTCACGAATAGTCAGCTTAAAACTGTTGCCCGACAACACGCCGCGCTTGAGTTTCCTGGCATGTCGCACAGAATGCAACACCTTCATGCTGTCTGATTCAAACTGCGTCCAGTCGGGATCGGCTTTGCCCGGCAACCAGACACTGAACCATTGTGTGGTGACCGCGTACCGGTCTTTTAGACCTGCGTAACTGACATCGCGCTGCCTGACATTAGCAAACCTGGACAGTTGCCTGGCAACATATTCGGTATTTTCGCCTTTCTTTTCTATCTGCAAGAAAGCATGTTCGCCCGCGCCTGACGGTTCGAAGGACAGGTTTTCCTTAACGATAAAGTCTTCGGGTAAACTGCGGATTTTGCCGGTGCCGGGAGGTTGACCGTAAACGTAAGGCCAGACGGGGATTTCAATGTTTTGCATAAAGTCTTCTCGTTCCCACGCACTGCGTGGAAATGCATCTGGGACGCGCTGCGTCCCGTTAAGCCGTAGCCATTTATTTTCTCGCGGCGCAACGCGCCGATGCTGCGATCCCACGTAGCGCGCTCATCTTTATACATGGACTCCGTCATCCGGTAAGAATGCCTGAGCAGTCTCCGTTCCGTGCAAGCCTATGTTCATCGTTACGACTTGTTGCAACGGGAGTGCAAGCTTTGCTTGCGCTTGCAGGCGAAGCCTGCACTCCAGCTCTCGACAACTTCCTTAAAAAGCCTTTGCGCTTGTTCCCTTCCCAGACTGGAGATTTAGGAACCGGCGCAAGATGCGTATATCGATGAGCCCAGCGCGTAGGAACTAGGGAAAAGCTTTACTTAAAGTGTTCTCTTTGAGAGCTAACAGAAGTAGCGCCTATTTTTCGATAAGGACAATCGCCTGTACGGCAATACCTTCTTTGCGCCCCTCAAAGCCCAACTTCTCCGTAGTGGTCGCTTTGACGTTAATGCAATCAACGTCAACATGCAAATCATCGGCGATATTGCGACACATGGCGGCTGTGTGCGGCGACATAAGCGGCGCCTGGGCAATGATGGTAATATCAGCATTCACCAACCGATAGCCTTTTTCCTGCACGATGCCGTAAACATGGCGCAATAAAACCCGGCTGTCGGCGCCTTTAAATTCGGGATCGGTGTCGGGAAAATGCTTGCCGATGTCCCCCAAAGCCGCCGCGCCCAATATGGCGTCGCACAATGCATGCAAAACCACGTCGCCATCGGAATGCGCTTCCAAACCTTGTTCATAAGGTATTTTTACGCCGCCTAAAATAACGTCTCCGCCTTCTTTGAAGCGGTGTACATCGTAACCTTGACCTACTCTAATCATTGTTGCTCCATATAAAATTGCGCTAATGCCAGGTCTTCCGGGCGAGTGATTTTGATATTGTCGGGGCGGCCTTCGACGATTTTCGGCTGCAAGCCTTGTAATTCCAGGGCGCTGGCATCGTCGGTAATAGCCGGATTGCCTTGTGCTTGTTCCAGTGCGGTTTTCAGCATGCCGTAACGAAACATTTGCGGCGTCAATGCCCGCCAGATATGGCTTCTATCCAGGGTTCCGGTAATGCACTTACCTTGCACCTGTTTTAAGGTGTCGGGCGAAGCCAAGGCCAAAATCCCTCCCACATCGTCGTTAGCCAGCGAATCGATAAGATAGTGAATATCGGTCGCTGTAATGCAGGGCCTGGCTGCATCATGCACCAATACCCAATCATCATCGGACGCTTGCTCCCTGATGGTTTTTAACCCGGACAGCACGGAATCCGCCCGCTCTTTGCCGCCTGGAGCGGTGATGATTTTTTGATGTTGCGATACGGCCAGATCTGGCCAGTAAGGATCTTCTTCGGAAACCGCAACGGCGATGGCGGCAAAAACATCGGCCTGCAACAAGCGCAGCAGGGTATGTTCTATGACCGTTTTCCCGGCAAGTTCCAGATATTGTTTAGGCCGGTCGGCCTGCATGCGTTTGCCGACACCGGCAGCGGGGACGATAGCCCAGAATTTTATTGAATTGGTCATTGGTAAAAAAGGCTAAAGACAAAGGGCGAAAGGCAAAAGATGAAAAACGCCACCTTTTGCCTTTCGCCCTTCGCCTAATTACTCAAGCACATGAAAAAACGTTTCATCTTCCTTAATCATCCCTAATTCGTCCCTGGCCCGCTCCTCGATCGCTTCCTGCCCTTTCCGTAAATCAAGCACTTCAGCATAAA
>Ga0160177_111079_pt1 | contig 41432 bp, 37 predicted proteins | sample met4stb_FD_108563 | JGI IMG/M metagenome (GOLD analysis project Ga0160177, IMG submission 108563) | Synthetic bacterial communities of pure cultures from sediment of Lake Washington, USA, under low oxygen conditions - MT... | ecosystem: Engineered > Modeled > Simulated communities (microbial... >...
AAGGCACGAAGTACACGAAGAAAAATAATTGCTTTTATTCAATGTATTGAAAACTTCGTGCTCTTCGTGCCTTCGTGGTGAGTTTTTTAATTTTGTTTAAAAACGAATACTTTCACAGTCTCTGAAGCTTGGGAACCAGCGGAATTAAAATATCGGGCAATGAAAAACGGTTACCCGATCAGCCCAACCTTACATTTGCGATTGCAAATAATTCTGCAAGCCCACTTTCTCAATCAATTCAAGCTGGGTTTCCAGCCAGTCGATATGCTCTTCTTCAGACTCCAGAATATGGGCAAAAACCTCACGCGAAACAAAATCGCTTATTTTCTCGCAGTAAGCAATCGCTTCCCTGAGCAAAGGCACTGCAATTTGCTCCAGCTTTAAATCGCAACCGAGCATTTCCTTGGGGTTTTCACCGATCATCACTTTACCGATATTTTGCACGTTGGGCAGACCTTCAAGGAACAGAATCCGCTCGATAATTTGATCGGCGTGTTTCATTTCGTCAATGGATTCGTGATATTCCTTTTCGTTAAGCTTTGTAAATCCCCAATTTTTGTACATCCTGGCATGGAGAAAATACTGGTTGATCGCTGTCAGTTCATTTTCCAGTGCTTTGTTGAGGAACTCGATAACTTTTGTGTCGCCTTTCATGATGTTTTCCCTTTAAATAATCGTTATGGGTTGATTGGTTGCAGAAGGTAATAGTTGAACGGGCGCCATTCTTTGCTCAAGCAAAGCGCTGACTTCTTTATTGCATTTCCCGCAATCCTTGCCTATCCCGAAACAATGGGTTAGTTTTTTTCGCGTACAAACACCATTGTCGATAGCGGTTAAAATCTGCGAGTCGGTGACCGCTTTACAAACGCATATATACATGGCTATTACCTAACGTCTTCGCCGTTGCACCGTCTGCGGATCGACAGTGATTTGGCGATAAATTTCCACCCTGTCCCCATCATTGACAGGCGTATCAAGCGCGGCAATTTTGCCGAATATGCCCACTTTTTGGCTGGACAGATTTATCTCGGGATAAAGTTTTAATACACCGGACAGGTTGATGGTTTCTTCTATGGTGCTGTTATCCGGGACTTCCAGGCGCATCCATAGTTGTCTATCGACTTGTGCGTAACAAACTCCAACGTTCATGATTCCTCCTCAGCAATAACCGGGGTTAATACAGTTACAGATACTTTTCTTTCTGCGAGTTTTTGGTCTATCAAGCGCTTACCGACAATCAAAAAAGCCAGCATGATGAATCCGCCGGGCGGCAACGCCATTAATAAAAAGCCTTTGTAATTGGGAATAACGGTGACTTCCAGAAACCTGAACGATTCGCCCAGCAACACTGAGGCATTGGCGAACAGCGTGCCCGACGCGCTGATTTCTCTTGCCGCGCCGAGCGCGACCAGCACGAGGAGAAAACCCAGGCCCATCATCAAGCCGTCCCACAGTGCATGTCTTACCGGCTGCTTGGAGGCAAACGCTTCGGCGCGGCCTAATAACGCGCAATTAGTCACGATTAACGCAATGAACAGGCCCAGCACCTTATAGAGTTCATGCGCCCAGGCATTCATTAAAATATCGACCAAAGTCACCAGCGCGGCGATCAGCAGCACGAAAATCGGGATACGGATTTCACTGGGGATTAAATGCCGCGCCGCTGAAATAAGGCCGTTGGATGCGATGATCACCACCAGAGTGGCGAGGCCCATGCCCAAGCCGTTGGTGGCGGTTCCGGTTACCGCCAGTAACGGGCAAAGCGCCAGATTTTGCCCGAACACGATGTTATTGTTCCAAATGCCGTCGACGGCGATTTTGCGGTAGGTTTCCGATAAAAACATGGCGTCCTCCTCAAGGATTGATCAGTTGCGCCTGATGCGCTTTAAATAACTGCAAACCGCGATAAATCGCCTGCACCGACTTGCGCGGGGTAATGGTCGCACCGGCGAACTGGTCGAATTCGCCGCCGTCTTTTTTAACCGCCCATTTTACCGGAGCTAAATTGTCCAAGGAGCGGCCGACAAATTTCAATATCCAGTCCGATTTTGCGACTTCGATCTTATCGCCCAAGCCGGGAGTTTCCTTGTGGCTGAGCACGCGCACGCCCAGAATATTGCCGTCGCGGTCTATGCCCATGATCATGTTGATCGCGCCGGAATAGCCGTCAGGTGCGGTAAACTTAAAGCACACGGCGCTGACTTGACCCGATTTTTTCGCGATATAAACGGTGGTTTCGTTTGCGCCGATGTTGTATTCGGCGGACGGAATGGTCAGCGTGTCTTGCAGCATGTCGTTATCGTAAAGAGCGGCGGGTACGACTTCTTCAAGGGATTTGTTTAAATCTTCATCGAGTCGCCGTTGGATCGTGCCTTCGGTGCTGCAATTGGTCACGCCCAACAGCACGCTGGCAATCAAAGCGAATCCCGCTAATACGCCGGTTTGAAATTCCAGTTTGGGCCTGAGTTGGGCCAAGTTCGACGGCTCCAGCCAGTTTTTCAGGAATTCCCGGTAAACGGCGATTTTTTGTTTCAGGCGTTCGATAGTTGCTGGGTCAAGTTTCATGGCTTACGCTCTGGTTCAAACATTTTGATCGAAAGGTATAACTACTTAACAGTTAGAAGAATGGAACGCTGATGACACGGATAATTATGATGAACACAGATAAAAAATCTTATTGAATCATAACCATCTGCGTCATCCGCGTTCCATTTACGATTTCGGTATTTCAAGCGGCTTGCCTTTACGGTCGCGTCCGTAAATTCTGGGGCGAATATAATGATCGATCAACGGCGTCGCCGAGTTCATCAACAGCACCGCAAAACCCGCGCCCTCCGGATACGCGCCCCAGGTACGGATAACGAAAATAAGCAACCCGCAACCAGCGCCGAACACCAGCTGCCCTGCCTTCGTATTCGGCGAAGTGACATAATCGGTGGCGATAAAAAACGCCACGCACATCAACGCACCCGAATTCAAATGCAACAGCGGACTGACATAATGCTCACTGTCCATGGTATGAAAAACCCCGGCCAGCAGCGCAACGGTCAGCAATAAGGACACCGGAATCTGCCATTGAATGATGTTCTGGCGGATTAGCCAGATGCCGCCCAATCCCAGCAACAGCGCCGAAGTTTCGCCTAAACTGCCGCGCGACCAACCGATAAAACTAAGAAAACCGGAAGTGTCCTTCAGGATGTCGGTCAATAAACGGTTCTGGGAAAACTCGGTTTTGATAAAGCCCAACGTAGTCGCGCCGGTGCTGGCGTCGATATTGTCCAAGCCTGAAAAAGTAATGTGCCAGCTTTCGATCAGACCCGGCGAATGCGAAAAAAACAACGGCGATACATTCGCCCAGGTGGTCATTTCGATAGGAAAGGAAATCAGCAATGCAACGCGTGCCAACATCGCCGGATTAAACAGATTTTGCCCCAAGCCGCCGTAAACCTGTTTGCCTAAAATAATCGCCAGCCCGGAACCGACTACGCCTACCCACCACGGCGCCCAAGGCGGCAGTGTCATCGCCAACAGCCAGCCGGTCAGTACGGCGGAACCGTCCATAATGACGGGTTTAGCCACCCTGCCCTTGAGGCGCAGGCATAAGGCTTCAAAAGCAACCGCCGATAGCACGGTGATAACAAACAGGTTCAATGCGGGCCAACCGAAACACAAAAGCCCGAACGCCGTCGCAGGCGATATTGCCAGCATGACTTGCCACATAATATGGCTGACACTGTTGTTAGCGCCTACGTGTGCGCCGCTGCTGGGTTTCATATGTGCAATCATACCAATGCCTCCTGCTCGCCCCCACAATTGCCGTTTATGTTCTTGTTGATAGCTATGGAGCTCATACCAACGCCTCCTGCTCGGCTTTCAGCCTCTCGCGCTCCGCCTTAGCGGCTATCCTAGCCAGTTCTTCTTCCCGTTGTTGCTGGGCGATGCGTTCCATACGGGCATTGCGCGCATCGATCAAACGCTTGGTTTGCTCTGATTTATGTTGCGCTTGCTGTCTGGCGATGACTTCGCCCGAGGCATATTTAAAAAACTGCACCAATGGAATATTCGAAGGACAGATATAAGAGCAGCAACCGCAACTGATACAGTCTTTCAAACCTAAATCCACCGCCGCATCCAGTTGGTTAATGCGAATATTGTTCGCCATATCCAAAGGTCGTAATCCCGCAGGACAAACGCTGACACAGCTGGCGCAACGGATACAGGGTTGTTCCTCGGTGTTTTTAAGTTCGCTTTGCGTTAAGGCCAGAATGCCGCTGGTAGCCTTGACCGTGGGTAAACCCGTGTGCGGCAGAGAATCGCCCATCATCGGGCCGCCCATAATGATGCGCGCGGTTTCATCCGAACGCACCCCGCAAAAATCGAACAGCTCGGAAATTAAGGTGCCGAAAGGCACTTCCACATTCATCGGGCGTTTCACTGCGCCGCCCGCTACGGTGACAACGCGGCCAAGCAATGGTTGCCCAAGGCGGATCGCTTTATGCACGGCATAAGCGGTGCCGACATTGTGGATGGTCACGCCGACTTCCGATGAGCGACAGCCAACCGGGACTTCTTTGCCGGTTACATAACGGATCAATTGCCGGTCCCAACCCATCGGGTAGCGGGTGGGAATTTGTATGACTTTAATCTGCGCATAGGGTTCGGCTGCGGCCAGCATCTCAAGAAAGGCAAGCGGTTTGTTGTCTTCTATCGCCACCACCGCCTGCTCGGTTTCCATGCCGTGCAGCATCAGACGCACACCGTCGATAATCTCCCCGGCGCGTTCCTGCATCAATCGGTCGTCGCAGCATAAATAAGGTTCGCATTCCGAGCCGTTTATAATCAGCGTATCGACATGATTTTCACGACCCATATTAAGCTTGACCGCGGTAGGAAAGGTTGCGCCGCCCAAGCCGACGATACCCGCCGCACCGACACGAAAACTGATTTCTTCAGGGTTTAGCTGGAACGGGTCGAGGGCAACCGGTGTTGCCATCCATTCATCTTTGCCGTCGGTTTCCAGCACGATAGTTCGGATAGGCAACGCGGACGGATGCGGTGCCGGATAATCGTTAACGTCAACGATAATACCCGAACTGGGCGCGTGTACCGGTGCGGAAATCAGGCCTTGGCTGTAGGCTAACAACTGCCCTTTCAGCACTTTTTCGCCGACCATTATCACCGGCTCGGCGGGTTTGCCGACGTGTTGTTGCAGCGGAATATACAGTTTTTTCGGCAGCGGAAAGTCGGTGGCGATCGGCAGTGCAGCCGTCGCGGTTTTATGCTCTTCTGCATGGACGCCGCCGCGAAAACGCGGTTTTTTAAACAAACTTAACATACGGCATTACTCCCTGTTCCCATCGGTTGCACGGGAACATTCAGAGGCTTGGCCCAGCGCCAGTTACGCAAAGTCACTTCGATTGGGTGCATTTGCAGGCATTCGGTCGGGCATACTTCGACACATTTCTTGCAGGCGATGCAGGCATCGGCAACGACCGCGTGAATTTGTTTGGGCGCACCGACAATGGCGTCGGTAGGACAGACTTTAAAACAGCGGGTACAGCCGGTGCAGGTGGCTTCGCTGACTCTGGCAACCAGTAATTCGGGTTCTTTTACGTCGCTTAAATCCAGATCCAAACCCAATAAAGCGGCGATTTGTTCAGCCAGCGCGCTGCCGCCCGGAGGGCACATTGTTGCAGGCGCATTACCCTCAGCCAATGCTTCGGCAGCCGGCCTGCAACCGGGAAAGCCGCATTGGCCGCATTGCGAACCGGGCAGCAAGGCTTCCAGTTCATCGACAATCGGGCTGCTTTCAACTTTTAAATACTTGCCGGCAATACCCAGCAGCAAGCCTAAAACCAGCCCTAACAAGGTTAAACTTACAATGGCGGATAAAACGTACATAGTTTATTTCCTGTAAATCATTTGCTGTAAAGTCCTGCAAAACCCATAAATGCCAGCGATAAAATACCGGCGGTAATAAACGCAATCGGCGTACCGGCAAATAATGTCGGGACCGCCATTAACGCCAAGCGCTCGCGCAAACCGGCAAACAACACCATCACCAACGTAAAACCAAGCGCGGACCCGAAACCGAAAATCATGCTTTGCATAAAGCCGTATTGCTCTTGCACATTAAGTAAGGCCACGCCCAAGACCGCGCAATTGGTGGTAATCAGCGGCAGGAAAATCCCCAGTATCTGATACAGCACCGGGCTGGTTTTATGCACCACCATTTCGGTGAACTGCACCACGGCGGCAATCACCAGAATAAAGGCGAGTATCCGCAAAAACTGGATATTAAAAGGCGCCAGAATAAAGTGTTCCAGCATCCAGCTGGTCATCGCCGCTAGGGTCAATACAAAGGTGGTTGCCAAGCCCATGCTCAATGCCGAATCCAGTTTTTTCGAGACACCCATAAACGGACACAGTCCGAGAAATTTAACCAGAACCACGTTGTTGACCAGAGCCGTACCTAATAAAAGAAGAAGATATTCACTCACTGTTTTTCCAGGCTGTTTTTAGGGTTGTTTGCAAGGTCAAAGCATCAATTATGCCAATTCGATGAATGTGCAGACGCAGCAAGTTTGTCGCCCGAGCTCTCTGCACAAAACCTTCCAAATCAGTGCATGAAAACTGTTACAAGTGATACATATCGACATCGATAAAAATATTTTGTCGTAAACCCTACAATATCCGATGATTCATGAACCCGCTTACTTCGTAGCCTTGCATTACAAACAAGGTTGGAGCATGACAGATTGAGTTATCAGCAAGACATTCGCATTAATGTTGGCTTTATATTTGCTAGGTTATTTTACAAAGCTACCTTAAAGCACTCTCACACCCGGCCATAACACATGAAAAAAACTTCATTGCGATTTTTACAGACGCATACCAACATGGCGAACGTCATCGGCGAACTTGCACCTGATTTATTCGGTGAAGGCTATGGCGACAAGATGCTGTACAGCTTGTTTGCCGAAACGGTTGAACAGGTGCCGATAGCCATTTCCATTACCGATAAAAAAGCCAAAATTCTTTATGTTAATCAAGAATTTTGCCGGGTCACCGGTTACCGGCCTGAAGATATTCTGGGCGAAAACGAATCGTTATTATCGGACAAACACACACCTAAAGAGGTGTACCACGATTTATGGCGCACCATCAGCAGCAAGAAAATATGGCGCGGAACCTTATGCAACCGGCATAAATCCGGTCAGCGTTATCTGTCCGATTTGACCATTGCCCCGATGTTAAACGAAACCGGGGCCATCACTCATTACATCGGCATGCACAGGGATATTACCCAAGCGTACGAATCCGAAAAAAAGGTCATCAACCAGAAATTATTGATCGAATCGGTCATTAATTCATCGCCCATCGCCATGGTTGTCATTGACGATCAGGACAGGGTTATCCTGGATAATCATAACTACAAAGCGCTGGTCAGCGATCTTGATAAAGGCGAGCCTGCGACTTATTTTTTACGCTTGCTGCGGGAGGAAATGGGCGATTTATGGTCGCAGCTGCAAAGCAAGGAACAGGGTTTTAATAACCGTGAGTTTAAAGTAGAAAGCAAGGGCAGCCAGAGAACCCGTTGGTTTTCTTGCGCCGGAAACTGGTTTGTAGAAAATGAGGTGAACGCCGATGCCTTTTTTGAGAATGCATCAAAACAGTACCTGATACTGACCTTAACAGACATCACCCGGCAACGCAGGCAGATGGAAGAGCTGCATATTCAGACCTTAAAAACCATTATGGCTGAGGATGAACGGGTGCGCGGCATCAGGGAAACATTGCTGGGCGCGATGCACCAAATTCAAATGCCGATGAACCAAATTAGGGCAGCCGAACAAATTTTACGACACAGGCGGGACGATCAACACGCCGGTCTGTTACAAATCCTGCAACAGATCCAGCAATCCGGGGAAGAAGCGGTTGCGACCATGCAAAAATGTATTCCCGAGATTCTGCAAACAGCGGTTATTCCGGTTAACATCAACCAGATTCTGCATGAAGTCTTGTTGCTCAATAACCAACGGATCTGTAGTAACGATATAGAAGTGCATTGGCAACCCTTGTCAAAATTGCCGACCATGCTCGGCTCTGAAAACCGCCTGCGCATCTTATTCAAGCAATTAATAGACAATGCGATTGAAGCGATCTGCGAGTCGGGTGGAGGGGAACAACGGCTCAAGATCACTACCGACACCGATGTCGATTTGATTTATGTCAGCATTGAAGACAGCGGCGCCGGTATCCCGGTTGAAAAACGCGCCAAAGTATTTGAGCCTTTTTATACCACGCGCGCCATGGGCGGCAACCAAGCCGGTATGGGACTGGTGATGGCCAAGGAGATTGTCAACCAGCATCAGGGCTTTATTGAAATAGACCCGGATTACGATCAAGGCTGCCGGTTCAAAATCAGTTTTCCTCTGCACAAACAGGTCTTTAAGGGGGTAGAGAATGGCTGAGCGTATACAACTGATCGAAGCTGAACTTGATACTTTGTATATCATCAGTCAGGTATTAAACAGCACCCACGATTTGCATGCCAAATTACAGGCGGTTTTGGAGATACTGCACAAACGGTCGGGCATGCGTTCCGGCATGATAACGCTGCGGGAAATTGAAAGTAACAGCATGATTGTCAGCGTCGTCCACACCAACGGCGGCGGTAAATTTACCGAGCCGGTCCGGTACAACCCAGGCGAAGGCTTGATGGGCGCCATACTTGACGAAGGCAGCACCATCGTCATTGAAAAAGTATCCGAAGAGCCGCGTTTTCTAGGCCGCCTGGGTTTGTACGATCCCGAACTGCCGTTTATCGGCTCGCCCATCTATATAGAAGAAGGCGACACCATCGGCGTGCTGGCCGCCCAACCGGATAACAGCCAGTTTCTGGGCGAGCGCGCCCGCTTTATGGAGATGATCGCCAACCTGATTGCGCAAAGCGTCAAAATGTTGCGGGTCATCGAGCGCAAACAACGCAATCTGCTGAGCGAACGGGATCAACTCAAACAGGCGCTGATCAAGAACTACAGCTTCGAGAACATCATCGGGCATTCCCCGCCGATGTTAAAAGTGTTCGATTTGATTCGCCAGGTTGCAAAATGGAATACCACGGTATTAATCCGCGGCGAATCAGGCACCGGTAAAGAAGTGGTCGCCAATGCGATTCACTTTAACTCGGGCTGCGCCGGCGGGCCGTTTTTAAAACTCAATTGCGCCGCCCTGCCCGACACCTTGTTGGAGTCCGAATTGTTCGGCCACGAAAAAGGCGCGTTCAGCGGCGCGGTCAGCCAACGTAAAGGCCGTTTTGAACTGGCCGATAACGGCACCCTGTTTCTCGATGAAATCGGCGAAATTTCCGCATCATTCCAGGCCAAACTGCTGCGGGTATTGCAGGAAGGCGAATTCGAGCGGGTCGGCGGCACCCAAACCATCAAGGTTAATGTGCGGATCATTGCAGCCACCAATCGCGACCTTGAAGAAGAAGTGACCAAAGGCGAGTTCAGGGAAGATTTGTATTACCGCCTTAACGTCATGCCGGTCTTCATGCCTGCCTTGCGCGACAGGACTGAGGACATTCCGGAGTTATCCGAATTCCTGCTCGGCAGAATTTCGCAGCAGCAAGGCGGCCGACCGCTGGAAATCAAGGAAAGCGCGATACGCATATTGATGAAGCACAGCTGGCCCGGCAATGTCCGCGAACTGGCAAACCGGCTGGAACGCGCCGCCATCATGAGCCCGAACGGCATCATCGATCGCGACGTGATGGTCAGCACCGGCCTGGAAGACGAAATCGGCACGGCTATCAGTCATAAACCGCAAAAAGCACCCGCGATTGATTTTAATGATGAAAACATGGACGACCGGGAACGGGTCATCGCCGCGTTGGAGCAAAGCGGCTGGGTACAAGCCAAAGCCGCCCGCCTGCTGAATATGACGCCGAGGCAAATCGCTTACCGGATTTTGACCTTGGATATTACCATGAAGCAAATTTAAGGAATCTTTGAGCAGGTTTTTCACCACGAAGACACGAAGAGCACGAAGAATAAATATCAACTTCGTGCTCTTCGTGTCTTCGTGGTGAATCAAAAAATTTAATCAATAACTCCCCAAAGCATTTGGAGCAACAATGACTATTTTATATGTGCAACACGATTATGCCGTCTTCGGCTTTGGTGAAACCCGACAAGAAGCCCTCGCGATGGCAGCGCAATGGCTAAAAGATGAAACCGGCAAACAAGGCTGTTCAGTTGATTATGCAGAAAGCTTATTGGTAACCTCACCCAAACCCGGACAAATGACGCTATACCAAACCGATGAACATATTCCCGGCGATGCGGAGAACTGGGGCGGCGAAGAGCTTTTGGATTGGTATCATGATGTAGCTTAAGCGCCATTTGTCCGGGTTTGGGACGCTATTACGCTTTTGCATTACCTTCCTCTGCCGCTCTGCGATACCAATAAGCTGCTTTGGTATGATCCTGTACCACGCCTTGGCCGGATTGGAATTTAAGCGCCAGATTGTATTGCGCATTTGCATTGCCTTGTTCGGCTGCCTTACTATACCAGGAAACCGCTTCAGCATAGTCCTGTGTAACATATTGGCCCTGATCATACATAAGACCCAAATTGAACTGAGACTTTGCGTGACCTAGTTCTGCCGATTGTCGATAAAGTGAAAAGGCTTCTGCATGCCGCCCCCGATCATTCAGGTCACATGCACGCTGAAACATAGCTTCACTATCAGTACTCGATGGCGGTGGCTGCGTGTCTTGTTGCTGCTGTCGTTGTCGCTGTTGTTCAGTTGCTTTACCGGTATCGTTGAACGGTGCCTTTTCACTCTGCTGCTTAGCTTTGGCTTCCTGCTCCCGAATCCAGGCATTATGTCCTGCTCGCTTAACCGGGTCTATTAAGACGGCATAGGAAACATTCACAAGCCTAATGACTCTTTCAGCTTCCTCGGTGCTACCCTGAAATTTATCGGGGTGGAAAGTTTGACACAGGGCTTTATAGGCCGCTTTGATGACACTGGCGGGGGCGTCTCTTGTAACCTTCAGGTTGTCGTAATGGGTACGTATGTTAGCCATAGAACTTGTTTTTGTAGTTTTTTACCGTGAACGAAAATCTTGGCAATTATAACCGGTTCTATCGCACATTAACCGCAAAAACGCATACGTCGAATATGCAGATATTGGGTAGTGGCGTGAGATTGATTGTTATACCGTTGGAGCGATTAGGCAGATTCAACTCCATTTTACTGTTGAAATAAGTTTTGGTGATAATCATTCTTGGCTTTCTTGGTGACTGGATTGATATAGCTTTTAGCTAACTTACCCAACTGGGCTGGAGCTCAAAACATTGTAGAGACAGAAATCACGTAGGTTTGGCAACAGTTTTCCGTTGTCCAACATTCCGGTGTCCGATAATGGCACGGGGTGAGTAAATCCGAAATCCATCTTCATAGCGAAGCTTCAAATGTTGGACATAAAAGCATGCCCAACCAACATGGCGGTATTATGATGTGGTTTGAGGTTAGCGTTATCCCATTTATTAATCAACGGGATATAATGTAATTCAACCGAACCCCAAGTGAGTACAAAGCCATGAGCATTGATTATCACAACATGATTACCATTGAGCCCGGCAAACGCAGCGGCAAGCCATGCATTAGAGGTTTACGGATTACCGTTTATGATGTGCTTTCCTGGCTGGCGGATGGCATGAGCCGTACTGAAATTGTCGAAGACTTCCCGGAATTAACGGATGACGATATTATCGCCTGCCTGCAATTTGCAGCCGATAGGGAGCGGCAATCTGTAATCATCAAAGCCTCATGAAGCTATTGTTTGACGAAAACCTGTCGCGGCGAATCGTACCGTTCATCCAAGACAGCTACCCCGGTTCGACGCAGGTGGCTTTGATCGGTCTGGAGCGTGTCATTCGCCAATATGCCATTAATAACGACTACGTCATTGTCACGCAGGATGCAGACTTTTACGAAATGGGCCTGATTCATGGGCAACCTCCCAAGATTGTCTGGCTCAAGATGGGCAATCATTCGAAAACGACGACTATCAAAACCTTGCTAGACAATAAGCAAGCCATTGGACAAGCTCTAATTATCGACAATAAAGCCTGCATTGAGATTGTATAATAAGGTGGGGACCATTATAGCGTGGTCCTCTCCATACGGCGTAATACGCTACGCTATTGCTCCCTACATATACATCTCTTGTTACATATTATCGTGTTTAAGTCAGATACAATAAGCGCTAGTCGCATTAGACTTCATGTTTGTTTTGAAAAAGTGTAATTCACCTTGCTATTGCACCTTTCCAATAAAATTCAACCGCCAGTTTCCTAGGATTCCACGATGTTATTAAAAGGCTTTGGCTTTTCCGGCTATAGAAGTTTTGGGAGCGATTTAGTAAAAATAGCCCCTCTGAAAAAGATCAATATGATCATTGGACAGAACAATGTTGGCAAGTCGAACATAATAAATTTTCTTTCTTATCAATATTCAAATTTTTATGTTCAAGCCAAAGGGCAAAGATATTACGGAAAAAAAGAAGAGTTGGGATTCAATAATATTGATCATCATATTTCAGATAGAGAAACAGCACTTAGAATATCTTTTCCTATATTAAAAAATGATATTGATGATTATATAGCCGAAAAAATAAAAGATGTCCAACGGCACGAATATTTAAAAAAACTGCTTACATCACACAATTTTTGTGACGATGAAGGGAATATTTGGTTTACCTATAAAGCCAATAACAATAAAGAATTTTTATTAGATATAAATATCGACAATGTAATTTCTTTTTTAGATAGTGACCAGTGGTTTTCGCTTTGGCACGCGTTAACAGGGATGCAAAATGGAGAATTAAGACAAAATTGGGTTCCAGAAACGCTGAGAGAAATATCATTTTTTCCGGATTCAGTGCCAAAAGTTGAAATTGTCCCAGCAATCAGAAAAATCGGAACCGCTGGAAGTACAACAACTGATTTTAGTGGCGAAGGCATTATAGAAAGATTGGCCAGAATACAAAACCCATCATTCTCAGAGCAAAAGCTGAAGGAGAAATTTAATTCGATTAATAAATTTGTACAGAATGTTTTAGAAAACGCAAGTGCCATAATTGAAATTCCACATGGAAGAGATATGATCTTGGTTCACATGGATGGAAAAACTCTCCCTCTTGAGTCATTAGGGACTGGGGTTCATGAAGTCATTATCATAGCTGCTGCATCTACAATATTAGATGAAACTATTTTATGCGTGGAAGAACCCGAACTGCACTTACATCCCTTATTACAAAGAAAATTAATTAAGTATTTATCGGAAGATACAACCAATCAATATTTCTTTACAACTCACTCTGCCCATCTTTTAGATGCAGTAGATGCAGAAATTTTTCATGTAACGTTGGTTAACGGGGCATCCCGAGTAGAAGCTATTTCCAGTACCAAGCAACGCTCAAATATTTGTAATGATTTGGGTTACAAAGCATCTGACATCTTGCAAGCCAATTGTATTATCTGGGTAGAAGGACCATCAGACAGGATTTACTTGAACTATTGGCTAAAACATAAAAGGCCCGATTTAATTGAAGGTGTTCATTATTCAATTATGTTTTATGGTGGCCGTTTATTTAGCCATCTAACCGCAATGGACCATGATGAGTTGCAAGAAAACATTGATGACTTTGTATCAGTCAGAAAGCTTAATCGGAACTCCGTGATAATGTTTGATAGTGACAAATCAGGTCTAAGGGCTCGCTTAAGTTCGACGAAGAAAAGACTGAAAGATGAGTTTAATTGTGGGCCAGGATTTGCATGGGTAACTCAGGGACGAGAAATAGAAAATTATTTAGACCATAACAAAGTCGAGGAAAGCGTATTAGCAGTACACCCAAGCGCATCAAATATTTTAGAAAAAAGTCAATGGTCGAATTTACTTCAATACAAAAACAATAAAGGAAGCTCAGATAAAACGGCTAGTAAAGTTAAAGTTGCCAGATATTACATTGAAAAGTACCAACCTGATTTTAACGTTCTTGATTTAAACAAACGTCTTGAGCAGTTATGTGAATTTATTTCTTCCTCAAACGGTAACGAAGTCTGACAAAAAACGTAGTTTAGCCCGTTGAGGATGCGTCATTTTATCCGCGCCTTTCATTGTCAATTTTTCTTTGAATTTTATGGAATTCGCTATCAGTCCATCGGCCAAAAAGAAAATCCAAGTCGTGGTATTCCTGAGTGAAATGTTTTTTTTATGCAGCCCTGTATGTTCTTTCAATACATCAAGCACCAACTGATTAACGCTCTTTCCGCTTGCTTGCGCTTGTTGTTTAAGGGTTGTTGCCAGATCAGGGTCGATTCCGCGTATAGACAGGTTGCTCATGTTTGCTCCTTAGTTATAAGTGAATACAGCTTGCCAGCATGTTATGAATGCGCTGGTAGTTTGTCAACAATGCATGAAATTACAGTTATTTTTCACCATCAAAACCATTGTCCCATTAATTACAAAACCTAAAAACATGACTGTTGCGTTTGCAACAATAACGCCCAACCACTAAAACAATAACCCTATAAATCAACACTATAAAATAAAATACTGCCGTTGGCATGGCCTGTGCTTTTGCTTTAGTAAGCAAGTAAACGCAACTTACGAGGTCAGATACTATGGAATTACCAGTCTTAAACGATGCCCCTGCGGCTAAAGGCGGCTGTGCAGCCAGTTCATGCGGTACAACCGACAATCAAATGGATTCATTGCCTGATTCGATACGGGAGAAGGTACAGAATCATCCGTGTTATTCGGAAGATGCCCATCATTACTTCGCCAGAATGCATGTTGCTGTCGCTCCGGCTTGTAATATCCAGTGCCATTACTGTAATCGTAAATACGATTGCAGTAATGAATCGCGTCCCGGCGTGGTTTCCGAAGTGCTGACGCCGGATCAGGCGGTTAAAAAAACCATGGCGGTGGCGGCTACTATTCCGCAAATGACCGTTCTAGGTATCGCCGGCCCCGGCGATCCGTTAGCCAATCCCGAACGTACGTTTGAAACGTTCCGCCGTTTAAGCGAAGAAGCGCCGGACATCAAATTATGCGTATCAACGAATGGTCTTGCGCTGCCCGATTCGGTAGAGGAATTGTCCAAGCACAATATCGATCATGTCACTATCACCATTAATTGCGTCGACCCTGAAATCGGCGCGAAGATTTATCCGTGGATTTACTGGAACAATAAACGCATTACCGGCGTAAAAGCCGCAAAAATACTGATTCAACAGCAGCAAAAAGGCTTGGAAATGCTGATTGCCAAAGGCATTTTGGTTAAGGTCAACTCGGTAATGATTCCAGGTATAAACGATCAGCATTTGGCGGAAGTGAGTCGCGTGGTTAAATCCAAAGGCGCATTTTTGCACAACGTGATGCCGCTGATTGCCGAAGCCGAACACGGCACTTTCTACGGCGTAATGGGGCAACGCGGCCCTACCCCCGATGAACTGCAAGACCTGCAAGACAGCTGTTCCGGCGATATGAACATGATGCGCCACTGCCGTCAATGCCGCGCCGATGCGGTGGGCTTGTTGGGCGAAGATCGGGGCGACGAGTTTACGCTGGACAAGATTGAAGAGATGGACATCGACTATCAGGCGGCGATGGAAAAACGCAAGGTGATTCATGTCGCTATACAGGCTGAGATGGACAGTAAACGTTTGGAAAAAGCCCAAAAGGCACAGCAACTTAAAGAAGAACCCAAGCTCACTACGCGCCCGGTATTGATGGCCGTAGCCACCAGTGGGCAAGGCGTCATTAACATGCACTTCGGTCATGCCAAAGAGTTCCTGATTTATGAAGCTTCGCCGGACGGTGTGCGTTTTATCAGTCATCGTAAAGCCGATCAATATTGCGGCGGCGACAGCACCTGCGGCGACGGTGAAACCACTTTACAGCTGACTATCCGCGCTTTGGCAGGATGCGAAGCGGTATTGTGTTCGAAAGTCGGTTATGAACCTTGGGAGCAACTTGAAGCGGCCGGAATCGCACCGAACGGCGAACATGCAATGGAACCCATCGAAGAAGCTGTGCTGGCTGTTTACAAAGAGATGGCGGCAGCGGGCAAGTTGGATGAGGCTAAAGATTCAGTTAGGGCCAGTGCGTAAGTTAACGTCACAAAGCCGGCCGGGGCATGTTGCCCCGGCCGAAACGTTTGAGATTGGTTAAATAGCTCAGACATCGCAGAAACATTAGGGACGGGGTTGCAAACCCCGTCCCGCCCTAGGCTGGGTTAGCGGTAACTCCGTAAAAACATTTCACCACGAAGACACGAAGAGCACGAAGTTTTTCCTCTAGCTTTTCTTCGTGAACTTCGTGTCTTCGTGGTGAATTAATCTCTTTAAGACGATGTGCATGTTGTTACCGCAGTCCACGGTTCACATTCCCACACTATAGTATTTTAGGAGCCTGTCATGGCAGTAAAAATTATTGAATCCTGCGTTAATTGCTATGCTTGCGAACCGGTTTGTCCAAGTAAAGCCATTTATGAGGCTAAACCGCATTTTTTGGTTAACAGCAAAAAATGCACCGAATGCGAGGGCGACTTCCCCGTTTATCAATGTGCCAGTATTTGCCCTATTGAAGGTGCGATATTGAATTCATTGGGCGAGCCCATTAACTTACCCGGCTCTTTAACAGGTATTCCGCCGGAAAGAATGGCGGAAGCAATGGCCGAGTTGCAGGGCCACTGATTGAGGACATCCTGATGGCTACTGTCACTTTCTACGAAAAACCCGGTTGCATTAACAATACCCGGCAAAAGAAATTATTAGCTGCGGCGGGCCATCAGGTTGTGGCGCTGAATTTATTGACGGAAGCCTGGCAGCCTGAGCGCTTGCGCACTTTTTTCGGTAAATTGGCGGTACGGAATTGGTTCAATTACAGCGCCCCGGCCATCAAACAGGGCGAGATTGAACCTGATAACCTGACCGAACAAGAAGCGTTAGCGCTGATGGTGAAAAATCCGTTGTTAATTCGTCGCCCGTTAATGCAAGTCGGCGATAGGATGATGGCGGGATTCGATCAGTACGCGGTCGATAACTGGATCGGCCTAAAAGAAATCCAGCCTCATCAGGACATAGAAAGCGGCCCTCGCCCGCTTGCACAAGCAAGTTGCGGTCATGAGTAAACCTCCGGTCTTATCTATTGACGGCGTACCGCAGGCAGTCACGCTATCCGAACGCGTTCACTGGATAGGCGCGCTCGATCCGTCGCTGCGCACCTTCGACATCATCTTAAAAACCGCCAACGGCACCAGCTACAACGCTTATGTGGTCAGGGGCAGCGAAGGCGTCGCGGTCATCGATACCGTCAAGGAAAACTTTGCCGATGATTTTTTTGCCCGATTGGAATCGGTAGCGCGTTACGACGAAATTAAAGTCATCGTCCTGAATCATCTTGAACCCGATCATACCGGCGCATTGCCGGAATTGATGCGCCGCGCGCCGCAAGCCCAGCTTTACATTTCCCAGAAAGCGCAATCCATGCTCAAGGCTTTGCTAAAACAGGATGCGTTCGATTTTACGCCGGTCTTTACCGGCGACACGGTCTCGCTGGGCGATCGCTCCTTAACGTTTTTCCACACCCCTTATTTGCACTGGCCGGATACGCAATGCACTTATTTAGTGGAAGAAAAAACCCTGTTTTCCGGCGATGTGTTCGGCTGCCATTTTTGCGATGCGCGGCTGTTTAACGATGAAGTCGGCGATTTTCGCTTTTCGTTTGAATATTACTATGCCCACATCATGCGGCCGTTTAAAGAGTATGTGAATCGGGCGCTGGTCCTGATTGAACCTTTGCTGCCGCTCAATAAAATCCTGCCTGCGCATGGCCCGCTGTTACGCGACCAACCGCAACGGTATGTACAGCGTTATCGTGAATTATCGACCGCGGCCTTGCAAAGCGAAATCAGCGCGGGCGAAAAAACCTTGTTGATCTTTTATATCAGCTCCTACGGCAATACGCGGCGCATGGCCGAAGCCATTTATGAAGGCGCGATGGCAGTGGAGCATGTGCGCGTCTCGTTATACGACCTGGAAGGCAGTGAAATAGCGCCGTTTGTCGACTTAATAGAAGGTGCGGACGGCATCCTGTTCGGCACGCCGACCATTAACGGCGATGCGGTTAAACCGGTGTGGGATTTATTGTCCTCGCTGGCTGTCATCAATCTTAAATCGAAACTGGGCGGCGTTTTCGGCTCGTACGGCTGGACCGGGGAAGGCGTGAAAATGGTTGAAGATCGCTTGCGCGGTCTCAAATTGCGTGTGCCCATTCGGGGCATACGCATTAAGTTAATTCCGACCGAGGAAGAAATCGAAATCTGTCGTGAATTCGGGCATGAAATGGCACAGGATCTCATGGGTTTAAGACAACCCAAAGTGATCGATATGGCCGATCTTGCCTAATATTTTTTTAACACACCAGGAGAGTAGCAATGGCGAAAGCGTCAATTACCTTTGAAGATATTAATGTCACCGTTTCGGCCCCTGCGGGCACCCGGGTGATCGAGATTTCCGAAAAGGTCGGTTCGGGTATTACTTACGGCTGCCGCGAAGGCGACTGCGGTACTTGCATTATGAAAGTCACCGAAGGCTGGAACAATCTGGCCGAACCGTCTGTGCTTGAAGATAAAGTCCTGCGCGAAAACATGGCCGGTAAACATAACCGGCTGGCGTGCCAAGCGCAAGTGCTGGGCGGAACAATCAAGGTCCGGCCGGTTTAAAAAACAGGTTTCTCATTCCCACGCTCTGCGTGGGAATGTAGATAAGAATTATCGTCGATGAATCCCCTCGCGGAAACATGCGACAACACATCACACTCATAAGGAGCAAATCATGGCTTTAGTTACCTTTTCAAATCCCGAATACCGGGATAAAACCGTCTACGCCGTCGCAGGCAGTCATACCGAAACACTGCTGAAACTGGCCAGGGAAAACAAAATCCCGATCAATTACGAATGCGAAGATGGCGAATGCGGCACCTGCCTGGTAAAAGTCAGCAGCGTCGATCAAAAGCACCAACGCATGGGCGGCCCTTTAACCGAAAAAGAAAAAGAAGTGCTGCGCGTTAGCGGCAAAATCAGCAAAGAAGAAATGGAGCAAATGATTGTTGACGATATACCGTCGCCCTGGCGCTTGGCTTGCCAGATGATAGTCAGGGATGAAGATATTCTGGTCGAATATTAATCATGTCTGCCGCTCTCCAACTCCAGGATAACCGGGAGCAGATCTATGCCCGGCTAAAGCCCAAGTCCATGATGAGTCCTAATCATGAATGGCTGGCCTGCATGATGGCCAGTTGGTGTGCCGGGCAAGGCGTTTTGCCCGACACGATGGGGTTGGAGTCCGGGCAGTTCAACGAGCTAACAAACCGTCTTTTTCCCGGCACCAGCATTCCGGACCACGCGCCATCGGGTAGCAAGCTGGACTTTAGCCGAATGCTGGAAAAAGATGACCTGGTCAACCTGCTCAAGCATTTCAGCAAGCCCGATATTATCGAAATAGACTGGATCATAGGCGTTATCGTAGCCGGCAGTCTGGGCAGCGATCACTTATGGCAGGATTTAGGTCTCTGGTCGCGCTCGCAATTGAGCGCCATGCTGCAATACAACTTTCCCGAATTAGCCGCAAAAAACGACAAGGACATGAAATGGAAAAAATTCATATACAAGCAGCTTTGCGAAGCGGAAGGCTTGTACCTGTGCCGCGTACCCTCTTGCGAGGTGTGCATCGACTACCCCAAATGTTACGGCTCTGAAGAATAGCGCTTAATTTGCAAATCAATATTCACGCTGATCCTGCATGGATGGGCCTATTGATCATTCTACTTAATTGAAGTGACCGACCGGTTCCGGCTGCGCTTTTAATCGCTTGGGTTGGGCGACGAACACACCCTGAGATTCGGCATAACCGGCACGTAACAATCCCATCATAAATAAAAAGAGGTGTGCATCATGTTAAATAAGATGAAAAATCCCGGTCTGTTAACGATCAAAATGCGTTTTACGATCATTTTGAGCACCTTGGTCATCGGTTTTTCGCTGTTCGGTTTCGCAACCTTCAAAGCCATGAACACACTTAATGTTAATGGCCCCATTTACCAACGCATTGTTCAGGGCAAAGATATTATTGCCGACATTCTGCCTCCGCCTGAGTACATCATCGAATCCTATCTGGTAACGCTGCAATTAACGCAAGCCGCCGACCCTGCTGAAGTCAGCGCCTTAGTGACGCGTTTTCAATCGCTAAAAACTGAATACGAGTCCCGCCATAGTTACTGGTTAGGCCAAGCCTTGGAACAGGAGCTCCATGCTCCCCTGCTTCAATCCTCTTATCAGGCGGCGCAAGACTTTTATACTGAAGCCGACCATCATTTCCTGCCTGCCATCCAGGCAGAAGACCGCAACGCATCGCAGGCCAGCCTCCAAAAAATGCGCAGCGCCTACGAACAGCACCGTATCGCTGTTGATAAAGTGGTGCAGCTTACGACGGCTCGCAATGCAACGGATGAAACGCAAGCCCGAAACACCATCCATTTGTACAGCCTCATCCTGATCGGCATTTTCGCTTTCAGCGTTGCGGCGGCCGTAGCATTAACAGCATTAATCAGTCGCGGCATTATTCGTCAATTGGGCGGCGAGCCCGGCGATGTTGCCGATTTGGCCGGAAACATCGCTTCCGGCAAACTGGATAATGCTATAGCCGTTAAACGAAACGATAGCGGCAGTTTGCTGGCAACCATGAAAAACATGCAGCAACAACTGCTTGAGCGTATAACCGCGGATCGCCAAATAGCCAATGAAGCCCTGCGCATCAAGACAGCATTGGATTGCATCAGTGCAAACGTGATGATCGCCGATAATGAGCGCACTATCATCTACATGAACCCGGCCGTGCATAATATGCTGAGGCTGGCCGAAACCGACATTCGCAAGTCCATGCCGCATTTCGATTTCGACAAACTGTTGGGGGCGAGCATCGACTCTTTCCACAAAAAACCGGCGCATCAGAAAGAATTGCTGACGCAATTCAGTTCGACTTTACGAAGCGAGATTGCTATCGCCGGACGCACTTTTTATCTGGTCGCCAATCCCATCACTAATGAACGCGGCGAGAAACTCGGCGTAGTGGTGGAATGGAAAGATCGAACGGCCGAAGTCGGTATTGAGCAGGAAGTCGCCAAAGTAGTGGATGCCGCAGTACGAGGCGACTTTACCCAACGCTTCGACTTGGAGGGCAAGGAAGGCTTCTTCTGCGAACTGAGCGTCGGCATCAACCAACTGATGCAAACCAGCGAATCCGGCCTCAATGAAGTGGTGCGCGTCCTTGAAGCGCTGTCTCGCGGCGACTTGACCGAAACCATCACCAACGACTATTCCGGCACCTTTGGGCAACTCAAGGATGACTCCAATACCACCGTGGAAAAACTTAAAGCCATTATTAACCAAATCAAGAAGACCACCGACAGCATTAATACCGCGTCTAAAGAAATCGCCGCAGGCAATAATGATTTGTCCCATCGCACCGAGGAGCAAGCCGCCAGCCTGCAACAAACCGCCGCCAGTATGGAAGAACTGACCTCCGCGGTACAGCATAATGCGGCAAACGCCCAACAGGCCAACCGGCTCGCCGTTGACGCCTCCGACATCGCGGGCAAAGGCGTTGAAGTGATCGGCCAGGTCGTGATGACGATGGACGACATCAACGAATCTTCACGCAAGATCGGGGACATTATCTCGGTGATCGACGACATCGCTTTCCAGACCAATATCCTCGCCCTCAACGCCGCGGTGGAAGCCGCCCGCGCCGGAGATCAAGGCCGGGGCTTTGCCGTGGTGGCCGTGGAAGTGCGCAACCTTGCGCAGCGCGCCGCGACGGCCGCAGGAGAAATTAAAGACCTGATTAATGATTCGGTAGGCAAAGTTTCAGGCGGCAGTCAACTGGTTACCCAGGCGGGGCTGACGATGGAAGAAATTGTCGCATCGGTCCGCGGCGTTACCAATATGATGGCTGAAATCACCGCCGCCTCCGCCGAACAAAGTTCCGGCATCGAACAGGTCAATCAAGCCATCGCTCAAATGGATAACGTGACCCAACAAAATGCGGCCCTGGTGGAACAAGCCGCAGCGGCCGCAGAATCGCTGGAAGAGCAGGCGCAAGATCTGGCGATCACAATGAGCAGTTTTAAAGTGGAAGGTAACTCGCATAATTTGGTTCATGCTTTTCATCGTCCTGCACGAAGAGAAATAACGCTGGCCGGGACAAGTGCCGCTAAAAGCTCGCCGGTCAAACTGCAGTTACAATTACAGCCTGCTGATAATGACGATTGGGAAGAGTTTTAATGCTATTTATTTGTAACTGATATTACGCATTGCCCGCGAAAACCGCAAAAAGAGGGTTTGATAATGGATAACGCCCCTTCACTGAATGACCGCGACGGATGTGAGTAGGGCGGATATTCCCAGACACAGAGCAAGATATTTCCTGACTGCGATCTATCTTTTTCACGACGGTTCTAGACCGTGCGTAACGTCAGTTTGTAAAACTCCGGACTTGATCTGACAGCTTCTAAAATGAGTCTAAGCTGCATCAGGCATTAATAGCCAATTGTTTGATTGCATTAGAAGAAAGCTTTTAAACGGTGACCCAAGTCTTTGTCTCCATTCCGTATCGCCCTAATTTCTTCGACATGTACACGTCAATCAAGCGGGCTGGGTTCTAGCGATGGCTCTTTAAACTGCGGAGCATAGTAAGTGCGTTTGGCTGAACTGTATTTTTCAAGGTTGCCTTTAGTTGACCAGTGTATGGCCGCGCTGACGCATACATGATTTGAATGCTCGTTTAAAGTCCTCGTTGGCTTCATAACCTTTCCACAATCCAGCGGGAATGGCCAAAATAGCACCGCCCGCGGCACCTGTTGCAGCACTGCCCGCTATAGCGCCAACAGCTGCACCACCTGCGGCACCAGTAACAGCACCAACACCTGCGCCCATACCGATTTCTTTCGTGATATCCGATGCTTGATCTGCCAGTGCCTTACACTCTACCATGTCGCGCTGAGCGGTTTCTGGATGTTGATCCATGCGAGGATCGACAATCGGACGCCAGCCACTCATAGATGCGCACCCAGTGGCTAATGCAGAAAGCACCAACATTGTTGCTAAATTATTTTTTCTCATGTTTTTCTCCAAAAAAAGGGCATATTTCAATCGTTAAATAAAATTTTATAATTTATGTTCGGTGCGTTGATTGTAAAAAAGCATCCAAAAATTTACCGCTCCCGGCGTCGGTTTTTCCAGTTAAATACGTCTGAATTCGCTTTAATAACGATAAGATAACAAAGACTGCCGGTAAATTTTGACGCTCTTTTCCGGCAAAACCGGCATATTTTTCACGCTTTTTGACAACATAGTTTAGAGGTGGCTTGGGTTGCCGCCTTTATGAATTACTAGAGCTGAAACTGAGGACATTGACTACGGCGTGAAATTCCAGATGGAGCGTAACTCGCGCGATATTACCCATTCAAGCGAGTGACATATTCACTAATATCCTTATTCTGTCTGTATTCAATGATGAACGGTCAAAATCGCTCATCTCAAAAGTCATCGCGACACAACGTTATGCACAATTCGTTACGACAGCGTAAAGATTACATAAACAAGATGAGAGGAAACCTGTTGGTTTGATTAAGATTAGATGAGGACAGGAATAATTTCAGGAAGGTTCATGCCCCCGCGTGAACTAAGAGCGTAAATAAAGCGTCCAAAACACCATTTTTTCAGTTAAATGCGTTAGCCATGTCGGGTATAAACAGCTTGTCCGACCTACCCGGCTACATGGCGATAAATTTCTGACCCGTGCAGAGGCAAAAATCAAGACAATGCAAGATGCTGTTCAGTCAATACTTTTACTGTTAGAATCCAGTCAGCCTTAAACCATAATAAATTACCCAAATAAGAAGGTAACGCTCATGTCCGAATATATTTCCGAAGCACTCGATATTGCCAATCAAGAAGCTGAACGCGCCAGACAGGCGGCAAACCGTTGTGAAGATTTCTATCAATCTGCCGAACAATCCCAACGAGCCGCTGAACAACAGGCACAAGCAGCATCCGAACGTGCAGTTCAAGCTGATCAGCACGCTCACCAAGCCGCATTAGTTCTCCATCATACTGAAATACATGCTGAAAATGCGGCTAACGCAGCTCAGAACGCTAACGACAGCGCCCAAACAGCGGCCCAGGCAGCTAGCAAGGCAGAGGATGAAGCGCAACAAGCCGGCACCCACGCCGAAACAGCCGCACATGCGGCGACTGAAAGCCAGGCTTCTACACGGACGGCGCAAGATTGTGCCGAGCAAGCCCAACAACAGGCTGAAAATGCCGGTAACTCCGCTCAGGATGCAAACGGCAGCGCCCAAACGGCAGCCCAGGCAGCCATTAAGGCGGAGAATGAAGCACAACAAGCCGCTCGATTTGCCAGCGACGCTCAATCATCCGCCTATGTGACCGGCCAGACAGTGAGTCAATCTCAGGAACACGCCGCCCAAGCAGCCCAATTTTGTGAGCAGTCGGCCAGCCGCGCTCAAGAAATTGAACAACAGCGCAGTGAAGCGCAAACAGAGATAGATAGGATACGGGGTCTTCGTGCTCAGGCCGAGTTTGTCTTATCACAACTGCAACAAGCGCTTTCGGAAACTCAAAATTCCCAGCGCTTGGCTGAACAGGCTCGCGATGATGCACAGAGGCTGCGTGATGATGCGCAAAAATTGTACGAGCAAGCCCAAGACGCCTCAGCTCGCATCCAGGATCATTCCCTCAGTATCGAACAAGCCAAAACCGAGGCTAGCAACGCCGCCGAAGATACGAAAAAATCAATGCTCGATGCCAGAATTGTATTATCGCGTGCTTTTGCTGCGGTTAAGTGCTAACAAGAGTCTCCTTACCTACTTGAACATCAACCTATAGAGCGCAATAGCAGCTTTATCGCATATTGCGCCGTATGATAATCCCGCCATACGACGCAATACGTTACGCTATTGCATCCTACGGGTGCGCTTTACTGCGTTGATTAAGCTTAAAAGCCGGGCAACGAAAAAATATTGCCCGATCTACATTACTATCTCCATTTCAATGGCAGACTGCAATTAAACAATTACAGCCTGCTGATAATGACGGATTGGGAAGAGTTTTAATGCTATTTATTTGTAAAACTCTGGACTTGATCTGACAACTTCTAAAATAAGTCTATGCTGCATCAGGCATTGACTGTCTCAGTTCGACCCTAAGGTGCCATTCAATCCAGATTTTCGAATGGCAACATACCCACCGATTCTAGCGAACCAACTGGCACTACCGGCCCAAACCAGACTGTCGAAAACTGGCGATATAAGTATTCGCACATATCCCAAAACGCTAAATTAACGCTTAAGCTATCCCATTCATCCATTGATGATACTTTGGCCCTAGGGGGAGCAAAGCGATCTCATGCCCCCCCTCTTTTTTGTATTTTAATTTAATTGGTTCATCTGCGTACTAAAGCTCTTTGGAACTAGAAATACTATGACAATACACATTGAATTTACTTCGGAAACATTAGGAATTTTAAAAATGAAAGGCATAGTTCGGCGTCGCCTGGAAGCACGGTGGCTAAGGCCGTGGCCTATCGAATGATAGAGTTGCCTTATTTGGTGGGTATTTATGAAAGTACTTTGCGTGATTACTTTCAGTTGTATCAACAAAGCGGGGTAGAGGTATTCAAAAGTCGTTACTTTTGTTTCGATTAAAACTAAATCAATACTTGCGCGTGACCTTCTCGCTGGGCACTTACCAATAGGGGAATCAACATAAAGTAACAACACCCCCGTTATGAAAATAACGGGGGTGGGTATTTCAATTACCAACGTCACCAGTGACGTTGCTGGTTTTTCTCTTTTCTATATTCTTGAAGGTTTCAGTTTGCAACTGCGCTACCGCACCACTTTGCAAATGCTTGGTTTCGTCCTTTTTCAGCAGCACAACTAAAACAATAACAGCAGCAATAGCAACGCCAGCGATCCACCATGTGTAGTCTTTTTCTTTTTCTTCAGCCATTTTAAAATCCTCGTAGTTTGTTTAATTATATCTTGTTGCCTTTCCTCAAAAGGGGGCACTTGACTGGACAAAATGATATACGGGTCTGCAATTGGCCGAAAATGTTCATACATCATCAGGTCTAAAATTGCTAATCCATCACCCCGCCCACGGTTCAACAATACATATTCAAAACTGAATACACAATATGTAATGATACCTATATTTACTAACTCAAAAAATCGGCGGCTTTTATATGCATGTAAATAACTGATGTTACGCACGGATGGTATTTCTCCCATTTGTCGCGCCGAGCACCGGAGCTTTTATCGAGAACAGCCCGTAATGTTAAAGCGATCGAAATTCGACTAACTGTGTAACATCAGTTATTAACCGATGTTAAGCCTGTCCAATGGCGCCCTACGGCTGACGGAACAGTTCAACACAGACAGGGCCAAAAACGGCCCTGCCCTGTCTGTTCAGATGTAATCGGTAAATATTTAAACAGAGACTACACGGCGTAATTCAACAAGCTGACACCCACCCAGCCAAATCCTACCGTTGTGACAACAAAGCTGATAGCCGAGTAAACTTTCCAGACTGTCTTTTCCCAAAAAGCAGGATCAAATGCCGCAATGACAAACACGCAAGGATTGGTAATGCCGCCGATCACCACCAGCCAGCAAGCCGTAACCGATAACGGCACTTTGACCGCATAAAACCCCAGGCAAAACAACGCCATTAAGGCAAAATCGATATGCGCCCTGATCAGGGTTTTGTAGTCGGTAAGAAATTCGCCATCAATGCCTTTGACAGGAAACCATCTTGCAAAGGTCATCAGCCATGCCGAAGCCAAAACGGCAAAAACCATCAGCACAGCGCCAATTAATAATATTTCCATCGTGTTATCCCATTTTTTGTTTGGTTATAAAAAATATACTGACCGGTCGGTATATTGACATTGCAGTATACCGACCGGTATAGTGACAATCAACCTGTTTTCTACTGCCCTCGCCCATGTCCTTAAATCTGCAAGAAAAAATCCTGCAAGCCGCATCAGAGCTGTTCTATAGCCAAGGCATCAGGGCGACCGGCGTCGATGCCATCGTCAAAGCGGCAAACACCACAAAAATGAGTCTGTATAAATACTTCCTGTCCAAGGACGATTTGGTGCTCGCCTTTCTGCGCAAGCGGGATGAGGATTTTCGAGCCTGGTTTGTCGAACAGGTTGACGCCAAGGCCGATACGCCCAAAGCTAAGCTGCTGGCGGTTTTTGATGTCATCGGCGAATGGATGGCTGTTCCCGAATTTCGCGGTTGCGCCTTTATCAATGCCGCGGCCGAATTTCCGCTTGAAGGCAACCCGGTGCATCAGGTGTCTGCTGAGTTTTACGACCATTTCCGAAGCTATATTGCCGATCTGGCCGGACAGTGCGGCTCTAAATCGCCGGAAAGTCTGGCGCTGCAATTAAGCCTGCTGGTCGAAGGCGCCATCGTTTCGGAACAGATGAAGCGCCATTCAGGTTCCGCCGAACAGGCCAAGCAGGCCGCCATAGTTCTTATCGAAGGAAGCTTAAGTTATATTCCCGACTTATCCTTATCAACCACTAACACCCAGGAGCAGCAATGAGTGAATTTTTCCATGAAGGCAGCCGACAACTGCAAGACCGTTTCGAGACCCGGCCCATGGCCGACCGTCTGGTCGATGCGATTGTCAGCGGCCAAATCAGCCCTGAAGACAAGGCGTTTATCGAAGAACAAAACATGTTTTTCTTCGCCACCGTCGATCGGGAAGGACGGCCTAACTGTTCCTACAAAGGCGGCAGCGTCGGCTTGGTCAAGGTTATCGATGAGCAAACCCTGGCTTTTCCACTTTACGACGGCAGCGGCATGTACCTGTCGGCGGGCAATGTATTGGTTAACGAGCATGTCAGCCTGTTGTTCGTCGACTTTCAGCGGCAAGCCCGTCTTCGTTTAAACGGCAGCGCTTTCATACAGGACGATGATCCTTTGCAAAATCACTGGCCCGAAGCGGAACTGGTGTTGCGGGTAAAAGTGCGGGAAATGTTTCCCAACTGTCCGCGCTATATCCACAAGATGACCTTGGTCGAAGAATCGTCATTCGTTCCCAAACAACATTGCGAAACACCCGCACCGGCCTGGAAGCGTCTGGAAGTCGTCGCCGACGTATTGCCGCCCCGCGACGCGCATCTGGCCGGTAACGAGCAGGATGCTGCGGCGGCGTTAAATCGTAGCTAGAACCTACAATTACCTTGAGTTTTTCTTGCGTACGTAGGGCGCGCTGTGCGCGCCTTAGGAGCTAAATAATGGTAGGTGGCAGTCTTGACGATACTTTAATCGTCGCTGATTTCAGTTTATTCCATCAAGACTGTTTATAGGGATCTAATTATCCTGATTTGAAGCGTTACATCTGCCGATGCATTCTTGCCATATGCAAGTTTTCCTCGGCAGCTTTTTCATAAACATCAATCAGTCTTTGGCAATGCGCCTTTAAATCTTCAGCCTGCCTGCCGTAGAGATAGCTTTTTGCCTCATATTGGCTAAGCAGTTTCTTGTGTTCATCCGCTTTAACCTGCATTTCTTCCGCAACTTCCTCATAGTGTTTCGCCAGCTCTTCATGATCGGCTTTGGATGTCGCGTTTTGCACGGCCAGGTTCATATCCATCGGATGCGGGTTCATCTCGGCGCAAGCGGCCAGCAAACCAAGCGCTAAAAACAGGGTAATCAGTAACTTTGTTTTCATGGGTGTTCTCCGGAGAAGTTCAAGACGGCAGCGTTTTTTCAGCTGATCATCAAGCAGGATAAAGAGTTCAACGTTTTCAAACAATAAGCACGGCTACCTATTAGTCGAACCCTCTATCGCACTGATTGCCAAAGTCCCGGATGTTTTATAACTGCCTTGTTCCCACGCAGCGCGCTCGTCGTTATACACAAGTGTCTGGGTAACACCGTCATCCCGCAGGGATTGCCGGGATCCACGACTGCACGGATGCAGGAGGTAGAGCAACGCAGGAGCAGTTGCCGAAAAGCCATGGATGGCAATACTGAAGCGGACTACAAGCCTTGTAACTCGGAATTATTTAGTTGAATCAAGCATTCACATCCCTGTGCTCTGGATTCCGGCACAAATCCGTCTGGAACGGATTTGTATTAACCCAAAGGGTGTCAGGCAGGATAGCCTGACATGAATCCCTGCCGGAATGACGTGCTTTTAAAGACTTATGTATAACGACAAACGCACCGCGTGGGAATGCGGGCGAAGTTTTTAGATTAATCTCGACTTGCGCGCTTCCTGGAACTGCAAGGCCAGACTGTAGATAACCGGAAATACCAGTAAACTCAATATCAGCACCGTCAGCATCCCGCCCATCGCAGGAGCGGCAATGCGCTGGGTGACATCGGCACCGGCGCCGGTGGCCCACATAATCGGAATCAAACCCACGATGTTGGCAAGCGAGGTAATCGCTACAGGTCGCACCCGCAAAGCCGTGGCGGCCTCGCTGGCCGCCCTGATTTCTGCGCCGGTCAAAAGCCTCTGCTTTTGCTCCCGCAGTTTATCGATTTCAATATCGATAAAACTCAGCACCATGACGCCGGTTTCGGCCGCCGTTCCGGCAAGGGCGATAAAGCCGACATAAACCCCAATCGACAGATTAAACCCGAGCCAATACACCAGCCAGATACCGCCAATCAGGCTAAACGGGATGGTCAGCATGACGATGACAGGCTCGGTGATGTTGCGGAAAGCGCAATACAACAAGACAAAAATCAGCACCAGCGTAATCGGCACGACCAATGTCAAGCGCTCCGCCGCCCGTTCCATATATTCGAATTGGCCCGACCAGGCAACGGTGTAACCTGCGGGTATCGTAACGCGCTCGGCCAGAGTCTGTTTCGCCTGCGCGACAAACCCGCCTATATCGGAGGTCTTGATGTCGACATAGACCCAGGCATTGGGTCTTGCATCCTCGGTCTTGATAACATCCGTGCCGCGGGTAAATTTAATATCGGCCACCAGCGTCAACGGGATCTGGCTGCCGGTCGGCGTCGGGATCAATACCCGCCGCAGCGCTTCCAGGTTATCGCGCAGATCGCGCGGATAGCGCACATTGACCGGATAGCGCTCCAGGCCTTCGACGGTTTCGGTGATATTCATGCCGCCGATGGCGCTTTGAATAACGTCCTGCACGTCGCCGGTAGTCAATCCGTATCGCGCCGCCGCTTCCCGGTTGATGTCGAAATCCAGGAAATAGCCGCCGACCGCCCGGTCGCCGTAAGCCGACAGCGTTTCCGGCAAGGCCAGCATCGCCTGTTCGATTTGTAATGCCAGCGACTGCAAGACATTCAGGTCGGGACCTGCAACCTTGATACCTACCGGCGTTTTGATGCCGGTAGACAGCATATCGATGCGATTTTTAATCGGCATGGTCCAGCTATTGGCCAAGCCCGGAAAATGAATGGCCTTGTCCATTTCATTCATCAGCTGCCGGGTGGTTTTGTCGGGATCGGGCCACTGATCTTGAGGCTTTAGTTGCACGGTGGTTTCCACCATCATTAACGGCGCTGCGTCGGTTGCCGTTTCCGCCCTGCCGATCTTGCCGAACACCTGCTGCACCTCGGGAAATGTTTTCAGCATCTTGTCGGTCTGCTGTAACAGTTCCTTGGCTTTGGTGATCGAGATACCGGGAAACGTGGTCGGCATGTATAAAAGATCGCCTTCATACAGCGGCGGCATGAACTCGCTGCCGATTTTCGACAAGGGGTATAGCGTCGATGCCATCAACAGCGCGGCCAGTATTATCGTCAGCGCCCGCCAGCGCATCGCCAGCTTCAAAACGGGGGCGTGAATGGCATGCAAAAAACGGTTGATCGGATTAAGCTGCTCGGGAATGATCTTGCCGCGGATAAAATACCCCATCAACACCGGCACCAGGGTAACCGTCAATATCGCTGCCGCCGCCATCGCGTAGGATTTGGTAAAAGCCAACGGACTGAACAGACGGCCTTCTTGCGCCTGCATCGCGATAATCGGTAAAAAGGATACTGTGATCACCAGCAGCGAGAAAAACAGGCCGGAGCCTACTTCCTGGGATGCTTTGCCAATCGCCTGCCAGCGTTCCTTTGGGGTTAGTTCGCCCCCCTTTTTCTCAGTCGCTTCAGCCAAATGCTTGTGGGCATTTTCGACCATCACCACCGCGCCATCGACCATATCGCCAATCGCCAGCGCAATGCCGCCCAGCGACATGATATTGGCGTTTATGCCTTGCCATTTCATGACAATAAAGGCCATCAGGACACCCAGCGGCAAAGTGATAATAATGACCAACGATGAGCGCAGGTGCAGCAAAAACAAGGCGACCAATGCACAGACGATGATGAGTTCCTGAATCAGTGCGGAATTGAGCGTGTCCACCGCACGTTCGATCAAGCTGCCGCGATCATAAACGGTGACGATCTCCACCCCTTCCGGCAAGCCCTTTTTTAATTCATCCAGTTTTTTCCGCACGTCCTTAATGGTCTCCTGGGCGTTTTCGCCAAAGCGCATGATCACCACGCCGCCGGCCACTTCGCCTTCGCCGTTCAGCTCTGTCACGCCTCGGCGCAGTTCGGGGCCAATCTGGATAGAGCTAACATCCTGCAAGCGTATCGGTGTGCCATTAGCATCCACACCTACCGGGATGGTTTTGAGATCGGCGATGGATTTGATGTAACCCAAGCCTCTGACCATGTATTCGGTTTCGCCCATTTCAAACAATCTACCGCCGACATCATTATTGGAACGCTTGATCGCAGTAATAACGGTGGATAACGGAATTTGGTAAGCTTGCAAAACATTAGGATCGACTTCCACCTGATATTGCTTGACGTAGCCGCCCACCGAAGCGACTTCGGACACGCCGGAAACAGTCTGTAGCGGATAGCGCAAATACCAGTCCTGAATGGAGCGCAACTGTGCCAGATCGTGCTTGCCGCTTTTATCGACCAACGCGTATTCGTAAATCCAGCCTACGCCGGTGGCGTCGGGGCCTAAAGTCGGCGTCACGCCTTGTGGCAAGCGGCCTTTAACATAATTGAGGTATTCCAGCACTCGGGATCTCGCCCAGTACATGTCGGTGCCGTCTTCAAAAATGACATAAACGAACGACAGGCCGAAGAAGGAATAGCCGCGCACCACTTTGGCATGAGGCACGGCCAGCATGGCAGTAGTTAAAGGATAGGTAACCTGATCTTCGATGACCTGCGGCGACTGGTCGGCATAGTCGGTGAAGATAATGACCTGCACATCAGACAAATCCGGTATCGCATCCAGCGGCATGTTTTTAAAGGACCAAAGTCCTGCCAGCGCCAGGATAATCGCAGCGAGCAGCACCATAAAACGGTCTTTCAGTGCGCTATTGATGATGAAATCGGTCATGAAAAACTTTCCTTCAATTCTTTAAGCGCGGAACGGATAACGCGGAAAGAAGAGCTGAGCAGCAATATGACCAGACAGGATGCGACAAAAATATCCGCCCATCCGGATTCAAAGAACCAAACAGCACCTGCGGCAATAAATACAGATAGATTCGATGCTATGTCGTTTCTTGAACATTCCCAGACAGAACTCATGTTGATGTCTTCGTTCCTGTGCTTCCATAAAAGAAATAAACACAGCGAATTGGCAAGTAAACCTGCCAAACTGAAAATACCCATGATTTCGTAAGAAGGCAATGCAGGCACAATAAGCCGTTGAATTATTTGCACCAAAACCACACAAGCCCCAATGAATATCAATCCGCCCTTAAACAAAGCCACTTTCGCCTTAGTATTCGCACCTTGAGAGACAGCACACAAGCTCAAGCCATAGGTTAACGCGTCGCCAAGGTTATCCAGACTATCCGAGAGCAGCGCTGTTGAGCGCCCATAAAACGCCGCTCCTGCAATAACAACGAACATCACAGTATTGACAGCAAGAACCGCTTTAAGCGTTCCGCGCTGTCTTTCGCGCAATTTTTCGATTGCACAATTATTGTCACAACATGAAGCCATATTAATATCTCCGAAATAATTTAACTTGCGACCAAAGCACATCGCTTCCGCAAGGATGAAGACGATAAAATAATTTAGTCATGTCGATGCGCCCCCTGCTCCAGGATCAACCGGTTCGGCTCCGGCTGTTGCGGCGTCGAAGGTTCCATCATTTTTGCCGTGGCTTCATGCAGCTTCGATTCGGAATCGATCAAAAACTGCGCGGATGTGACGACTTCTTCGCCCTCTTTGAGTCCGTCAAGCACCGCAATCTCGCTATTGGACGATAAACCGGTGGTTATCAGGCGGGGTTCAAATTTACCTACACCGCGCACAACAAAAACCTGGTTTTTCGCACCGGAACGTATGACCGCTTCGGACGGAATCACCACCGCATCCTCTTGTTTTCCCGCATAGATAGTCACTTCGGTGAACAGTTCGGGCTTTAACAACAATTGGGCATTATCAAATGCCAACCGCACCTTGATGGTCCGTGTTTTCGCTTCGGCATAAGGATAAATGAAAGCCAGGTGCCCTTTGAAAATACGTCCCGGAACGCCGGCCAGCTGCATTTCAACCGGGTCGCCCACTTTGACCCAGGGCAATTCATATTCGTAAATATCGGCATAAACCCAGACTTTGGATAAATCGGCGATCATGTACAGTTCGGTTTCGGGTGTCACATATTGCCCTTCTCGAGCGCCTATGTTGATTACGATGCCGTCCGCCGGGGTATGGATATGCAGGCCTTTTTTAACTTTATGGCTGTTAGCTAGATCATGCAGTTGATGCTCGGGTACATCCAACAGTTTTAACCGTTCACGGGAACTGGTAACCATCTCCTCCGCACCGAGACGTATCTCTTCAATAGGGCTTTTTTCCAGCATTTTAAGATTGTTTAACGCCAGGATATATTCCTGTTGAGTGGCAACCAGTTGCGGCGAATAAATGCTCAGCAGGTCGTCATTCTTCTTGACCCACTCGCCGGTTTTATCGACGCGCAGGGTTTCAATCCAGCCTTCGGTTTTGGGATGCAACCGCACAATGCGCTCTTCATCATAAGCCACGCGGCCGACGGCCCGTACCACATGCGAGAGCAAGGTCTTTTTGGCGATTGCAGTCCGAACGCCCATGTTTTGCACGGTAACGGCATCGATTTTAATGGCGCCTGCCGGTGCATCGGTTTCCGCCTCCTCGGCATACACAGGCAGATAATCCATGCCCATCGTGTCTTTTGCAGGAACGGGCGAGGTGACCGAGGGATTCATCGGATTCCGGTAAAACAGGATTTCGCCTTTTCGAGGGCGGTTATCTTCTGCAAACACCGGCACATAATCCATGCCCATTGCATCTTTTGCAGGAACGGGAGAAGTGACGGATGGATTCATCGGGCTGCGATAAAACAATGGCTTGTTATCATCCGGCAAGGCGACATGAGCTTGTTCCTTACCCGGTTTGGATGCAACCCAATAGCCTACGCCGCCCCCCAAAGCCAGCATCAAAACAGCGGTAATGATTAACTGCTTATTCATAAATTTCCTCCTTGCCGACAGCGGCGCTTAACTGCGCCAGCGACTGATTGGCTTCGGTAAAGGCTTTCCAATACTGGGTCTCGTATTCGAACAAGGTGATCTGAGTGCGCACCAAATTCAAAAAATCAACCTTGTTGACCTGATAACCGGCCAGCATCGAGGCGACGGTTTGTCTGGCCTGCGGCACGATGCCGGTTTCAAACAACACCACCTGATCCTTGGCACGCCGGTAATCGTTATAACTTTGCGAAATTTGCAACCGGACCTTGTTCCACTGATCCTGCAAGGCGTATTTTTCCTGCATTAACTCGCTGGTGCGCTGGTCTACCGCCTTGGCCTGTTTTTGGGCGGCGAAGATCGGCACATTCATACTCAGGTTCAAACTTAACAGATCGGCCCGTTTGTCACCGGCAGGTGTGTTGTCTCTGGCACCATAGGCGGCGCCCACATTAAAGTCAGGCAGCACGTCTTTTTTTGCCAGATCCAGGCGGGATTGCGCGGCATTAATGCCTTGCCGGTTGCCTTCCAGCACGGCTCTCGATGTTTCCGCCTGTTGATAAAGCAGGGCTTCCTGTTTAATGATCGGCAATTGCAAGTCAAGCTTCTCCGGTAAACGCACGGCTTCGTTGGCCGGTTTATCGAGCAGCGCGTTCAGGCTGGCGGCGGCATTGCGGCGCGAGGCTTTCAGCATCAATTGCTGGTCGAGCAACTTGGATAATTCCAATTGAGCCAGCAATACATCCTGCTGCAGACCCTCGCCGACTTCATATTTTGTCCTGGCAATCTGAACAAACTGCTGCAACAGTGCATGATTGCTATCAACAATCTGAATCGCCCTGTCCAGGTAAAAGATCAGCCACCAGGTCGATTTAACCTCGCTCAGTAAGCGCCAGCGCACCTCGGTCACATTTTGCGATGCAGCTTCCGCTTCAAAAGCCGCCGCTTGTTCGCGCAACGCCAACTTGCCGGGAAAAGGAATGGCCAGCGATATGCCCGCTCCCAGTTGCGTCATGTCTTCCTGCCGGGTGTTAAAGGTATTAACCGGCAGGCTCATCGCATTGAAACTGATCTCGGGATCAGGCAAGGTGCCCATTTGCGACGGAATAGCCGCCATCGCTTGAGCCCTGGCCTGCATTTGCGCCAGATCGGGATTATCCCGAACGGCCTGTTCGGTTGCGGATTTTAAGGTTAATACTTGCCCGCTTACCGGCTCTTCACCTGCCAATACACAGGCGGAAAGCAGCAGTAGTGTCAAGCTGAAGCACTTGAAAATAATTTGTGGTGACATACGTCCTCCTACACTCGTTATAAAGTCCGTGAAACGGATGTGTTATGTTGAGTCCGCGCAAGGTGTTGGCAAAAAATCCTGCCTGCCCTACGACGGTTAGAGGCTGTTAATCGGCGGTCTTATTTCGGGGGAGAATGAGAGAGAATGGAAAGCGGACTTTTCCCAATGCTCATAGCGGTACGCGCTATAGGCTTGAGTCAGTAAAAAAACGGTGGTGATTCCGCCATCGCCGCAAACATGAAAGGTGCAACTCCCGCTTGCATGACAGGCTGTTTTAAATTCGTCCTGATGCCGACAATGATCGGAATTATCGGCGGCGCTTACAATGCCGCCTTGTTCAAAAGACCGATCAGCGGATAACGAACTCGAATAATAGCCAAGCGCCGACCAAACCGGCGTAATGACCATCGTGAGTATTATCAATAATAAAAATCGCTGTCTAAGCATTATCTGATTGTGTCGTGTTTTTTTACAGTCTACTGGTATTCATCGTAATTATCAAAGGGACAAAGCAGGCCCGGCACCGATCGCTGTTAAGCGCCGCTTGTCAATAATGGCATAGCAGCCGGACGGCTTGCGACCTACTCATTCAGTGAAAGACGCAGTGGAATCATGGCCGAAAAACCGAAGCCGTGCTTTTGATAAAACCGTTGCGCCGACTCGTTAGCGCGATCCGTGAGCAAGGTAATGCGTTTGCAGCCATTCAATCGCGCGAATTGAACGGCTTGCTCCAGAAGCCGGGAGCCCACGCCGGAGCCGCGAGCGGCGGGGGAAACCACCATGTCTTCCAGCAGCGCAACGCGCTCGCCGAGCGCAGTCGACACGGTGTAGAGAAGATTGGCCATACCCACAACCCGGCCGTCTTGACGGGCGACGACGATAAGCCCAACCTCCGGGCTGCTAATGATGCGCGCCAAGCCACGGCTTTGCGCTTCGTGATCCGGCTTGAAATCCGCTTCTTGAGAAAACAGGAGATCCAGCAATTCACAAAGCGCCGGGATGTCCGAAGCGTTTGCAGGCGTAATTTCCATAGTTGTGCCGTTGCAGCTCCCCTTATTCCGCAATGCCTTGCTTAAACCAGTTGTTGGATACCCGATCATGCAGTTCTCCCAACTTGTTTTGCAGATCATCGAGAATTCCCCGTAATTGCGCCTGGGTCGTGTGCCGGGTATCGATGGCTTGCACATAAGCTTCCAGTTTAACGACCTCTTCCGGCAAGGCATCGTTATTCGGCAGGGCATTGATGCAGCCGGCAATTTCAGCGATGCAGCAGCTGACCGATCGGGGCAGGTTGGCATTCAGCAATAAAAAGTTGAGCACATCGTCGCCGTTAACGCTGCTTCTGACATGTTGCCGATACATTAACTGGGCGTTGAGCGCCTTTAATATATTCACCCACAAAATAGTCTCGTATTGGCGCATTTCATCGCTGCGCGAATCAGCCAACAGCAAGGAGGCCAAATCCAGAATCCGGCTGGTCATGTCGGCGCGTTCAATATTTTTGCCCAAGCGAATGAATCGATAAGGATGATTGTGGCTCATATAGCCCGACAACAACCCGGTAAATCGCTGGCAGCCTTTGAGAATCTCGTTCAGGAACACGACGCGGTTGCTGCGGTTGTAGACCGAATCTCTATTATTTTTTACATAAAGATACATTTCGTTGACCTGCTCCCAAGCCTCATCGGGCAGCAAGTCCCTGGAGGTGCGGATGTTTTCCCGGGCGGCGCTTAATGATGAAAACAAGGAGCCCGGATAAGTTTCGTCACTTAACAGAAAACGGGTAATGTTGTGTTCGTTGGCCGCGTTATATTTTTCATAAAATTGCGGCTCCGAGGTATTGATGCGAATCAGCTGCTGCCAACCCATTTCAACGCCGTTAGGTAAATCCATCAATAAATTCATATGCACACTGACCAGTCTGGCGATATTTTCAGTGCGTTCAAGGTAACGTGCCAGCCAATACAGGCGTTCTGCTGAACGGGATAACATTAGTTGTGCTCCATATCGATGATCCAGGTGTCTTTGCTGCCGCCGCCTTGCGAGGAATTGACCACCAGCGAGCCTTTTTTTAACGCTACCCGGGTTAGGCCTCCGGCAGTCACAAAGGTGTTTTCGCCCTGCAAAATAAACGGCCGCAGATCGATATGCCGGGGCTCAAGTTTGCCTTTGCACAAAGTCGGTGCGGTAGAAATCGCCAAGGTCGGCTGGGCAATGTAATTGCGGGGATTTTTTTGGATAATCTCCCGAAACTCTGCTATTTCTTTGTTGGTTGCATGCGGCCCTACCAACATGCCGTAACCGCCTGATTCATTGGCAGGTTTGACGACCAGCTCAGGCAAATGCTTCAACACATATTCGAGGTGCTCCGGATTGTCGCACAGGTAAGTTTGCACATTAGGCAAAATCGGTTCTTCGTTCAGGTAATAACGGATCATTTCCGGAACGTAGGCATAAACCACTTTGTCATCGGCGACACCCGCGCCCGGCGCATTAGCCAACGACACATTACCGGCTTTCCAGGCGCGCATTAAGCCCGGAACGCCCAATGCGGAATCTTTTCTGAATACTTCGGGATCGAGAAAGTCGTCGTCGATGCGCCGGTAAATAACATCGACCTTTTCCAGCCCTTCGATGGTGCGCATATAGACGCAATCATCGTCATTGACCACCAGATCCCCGCCCTCAACCAGTTGCGCGCCCATTTGCTGGGCCAGATAAGCATGTTCGAAATAGGCCGAGTTATAAATGCCGGGCGTTAACACCACGATTTGCGGTTTGCTGATGTGCTCGGGCGCAAGCGACGCCAACATATCCTGCAAGCGGCTGGGGTAGTCGTCGATAGGCAGAATGTCTATGTTTTGCAATAGCTCGGGAAATACGCGCTTGGTAATGACGCGGTTTTCCAGCATGTAGGAAACGCCCGAGGGTACCCGTAAATTATCTTCCAAAACGTACATAACGCCGTCTTTATCGCGTACCAAATCGGTGCCGCAAATGTTTGCCCAAACGTTGTGCCGCGGTTTCATGCCGATGCATTCTTTACGGAAGTTTTTTGAGCTATTGATAATCTCGGCAGGCATTTTGCCCGCTTTAATGAAGGCTTGTTCGTCGTAAACATCCGCTATAAAACAATTTAAAGCCGTCAAGCGTTGCTTTAAACCTTTTTCTATCATTCGCCATTCTGTAGAGCTGATGATGCGAGGGATAATATCAAACGGCCAGGCCCGGTCTATGTTGCCCTCATCGCTGTAGACCGTGAAACTGATGCCCATTTCCAAAATGGCCAGTTCGGCAGCCATTTTGCGTTTATCGATATCGCTCGTATTGAGTGAATTTAAATATTGACACAGACGGTAACTGATTTGCCTGGGTTGGAACTCAGAACACATGAGTTCATCGTAAGCACTATCGGTTTTGTAGTTTTCCCAGATTGATTTCATGTTATTTCATAAGGCTAGTTGGCTTCAGTGAAAAAACAGCATGATTTGTGCCATTCTTATTTCGAGTGGAATTATCTGCATAATTCAATTTTGTGTACTTAGGGTTCCCAGGCCCTGCGTCACCGCCATTAAGTTAAGAAAAAACAGTTAACAAACAAAATGTTATTTAAATAGTGGGTGCCGTTCGCCCCAAAGGAATGCCAAGATTTTTCATGCATCGCGAAAGGCGCGCACAGCACGCCCTACAACTGTTCAATTTTTACAAATGTAAAGGCATTGTTGAGTGCTGGTTTCTGGAAATTATTGCAGACCTATCCTAGGCAACATGAAATACGATGCCTGTTTTAGGGGTGACAACTACAGTCAGTCACCCTAATGCCGCTTAAATAACCCTATTTTGGACTTTATCCGCTTCAATTTGGTGCAGCTTGAACTTTTAAATAACTTATCCAACCGACGCGCTGGAGTATCGCTTATATGACACTGGCTGATTGATCACTTGGTATGGCACTTGCTTTGCTTTTTAGAGATAAAACTTGTAAAGGACTCACTATGCCAACCATTAGCCACTCTTTATCGTTCCCTGTTCAGGGTGACAAAGACAATTCATCCTTCTTTAATGATTACCTGGGCAAGTTGCTCGAAGAGCGCGATAGCTTGAACTTAAGCAACATGATTCATGAAATCGATGCCATGATGCTGACCGTCGAGCCCGGAAAGTCGATTGAATACATCGGGGAACTCTGTCTGATGTCGCCTTACCATTATCTGGTCACCCTGGAAAGCGAGTCGCATTGGACCCACGTATTACGCATTGATATGACGGCCCCGGACCTGATTATTCGTGAAGTGAAAAACGATGACACCAAGGGCATTTTTCGCAGCCTGAACGAAGTGTTCCCGATTGGTTCAAGCAAGCCGCACAGCCGTTACATGGGAGAAGTTTTGAGGGTAACCAACCGGCATGAAGTGGTTAAGTTGCAGCAACAGCGGGGCTTTTTGTTTTTCTCCCAGGATGATGTGCGTAAGCTGGAGCTGCCGGGCAACCTGGCGATCACCAAACCTTCTCCGTACACCCATAACATCGTCGCCTACCTGGAACGGGAGCCCGAGGAGCCGCGCGTTTATGCATTGGGCGTCAGCAGTTTCCGTATCGATGCCCAACAAGCTTGCGAGCTTGCCAAACAACAGCAAAAGGCATTAGGCATAAACGGCTTGATTTTACCGGTGGATCATTTGGCGACGCGTATTTACAGCCAAAACAGGGAAGTAGCGATTCTGGAATGGCTGTCATTATCCAGTTATTACTACTGGGGCTCGTTTGACATAGTCGACCAGAATTCCTCGACCAATGTCACCAAAAGCATCCATTACGCTGATGAGATGCACAGCCCGGCCAAGGTGTTCACCGCCAATAACACGCCTTATTTTGTCAATCATTTCAAAATATTCCCCTCGCCGACCGAGAACTTTGTGCGCAATTACGGGCCGAGGTTGCACCATATTGCACTGGCGGTTAAAGACGGCAATCAGCAGGGGATGGAAAATATCGATTTTGTGGTTAACGCCATTAGCGAGCAAGGCAAAAGCTTTTTGCTGGATGTCGTGGGCTCCAAGGACGAAGGCTTAAAACAGATTTTTTCCAGCGCCTCCGAGCATTCGTCGTTGATTATTGAGTATGTGCAGCGCTTTGGCGGTTTCCAGGGATTCTTTACCAAGGATAATGTCGCCGAACTGACCCATGCTGCGGGTGTCGAAGAAGAGTTGATGCGGATGCAGACCGAAGCGCAAAAACCTGTTCGGGTTTAATGGCTCGCCAATAACTACGCAATGGCTAAGAAATTTTCACCACGAACGACTGCACGGATAGATATTTGCTCCTGCAATATCTGCATTCCCCACATCCATGTGGGTTATGCAGGAGGTAGAGCACCAACAGTAGGCGCTTTAGGCGACGCAGAAGCAGTTGCCGAGACACGAAGAAC